>ENA-OWPN01000704-OWPN01000704.1-human-gut-metagenome-genome-assembly--contig:-NODE-704-length-41229-cov-3.960072_pt1 | contig 41229 bp, 34 predicted proteins | sample MGYA00248266_ERZ651850 | MGnify/ENA primary metagenome ERZ651850 (study PRJEB26924, sample SAMEA4378296) | human gut metagenome | biome: human gut; feature: human-associated habitat; material: faeces... | reverse complement strand
ACTGCCGCTAAAAACGAAGTCAATACATTTCTTACCGCCGCCCAGGCGGTCTGCCGTGGAACGGCAGAATAAAATGATGAAATCATTTTATTAAGAAATAGTATTATGACAAAGAAAACGAAAAAGAGGTAGTTTATTATGGATTATCAGGCGCTTGCCGAATTGCTTTTTCCCGATGTGACCGAAACCCCCGAGCAGCTGGAAGTCCGGTTCCCCCAGCGCAATCTTCCCGAGGGCGCGGTGGTTTCCCGGATGGCTCCCTCCCCTACCGGATTTGTCCACCTAGGCAATCTGGTGCAGGGTACCATCTCGGAACGGATGACCCACCAGTCCGGCGGCGTGCTGTACCTCCGGGTGGAGGATACCGACGCCAAGCGGGAGATTCCCGGCGCGGTGGAGGTGCTGATCAACACCCTGAAATTCTACAACATCAACTTTGACGAGGGCGCTACCGTGGACGGCGACGACGGCGCTTACGGCCCCTACCGTCAGCGTCAGAGAGCCGCAATCTACCACGTTTATGCCAAAAAGCTGGTGTCCGAGGGCAAGGCCTACCCCTGCTTCTGCACGGAGGACGAGCTGTCCGCCCTTCGGGAAAAGCAGGAAGCGAACAAGGAGACCACCGGCTACTACGGAAAATACGCCGTCTGGCGCGACCGTCCCATGGAGGACATTCAGGCGCAGTTGGCCGCCGGAAATCCCTGGGTTCTCCGGTTCCGTTCCGAGGGCAGCATTGACCGTCAGTTCAAATTCGACGATCTGGTAAAAGGCAAGCTGACCATTACGGAGAACAACGTTGACCACGTGCTTCTCAAATCCGACGGCATCCCCACCTATCACTTTGCCCACGCCGTGGACGACCACCTCATGCGCACAACCCATGTCGTCCGGGGCGACGAATGGCTGCCCAGCCTGCCCTTCCACATTCAGCTGTTCCAGGCGCTGGGCTTCAAGCTGCCCAAGTACGTCCACATTGGACCCTTGATGAAGATGGACGGCAGCTCCAAGCGCAAGCTGTCCAAGCGTAAAGACCCGGAGCTGGCGCTGACCTACTACAAGGCCGAGGGCTTCCCCATCCCCTCCGTGCGGGAATATATCATGACCGTGCTGAACTCCAATTTTGAGGACTGGCGGCGGGCGAACCCCGACGCGGACATCGAGTCCTTCAAGTTCAGCCCCAAGAAGCTGAACCCCGCCGGCAGCCTGTTCGATTACGCCAAGCTGGTGGATGTGTCGAAAAACGTCATTTCCCGCATGAACGCGGAGGACGTGTACGCCCAGCTGCTGGATTGGGCGAAGGAGTTCGACACCGACTTTGCCGCCAAGCTGGAAGCAGACCCGGACTACGCAAAGCGGATTCTCGCCATCGGCCGGGGCGGCAAGAAGCCGAGAAAAGACCTGGCCGTCTGGAAGGACGCCAAGCCCTACATGGGATTTTTCTACGACGAGTACCTGGAAGCGCCTGTCTGGAACGAAACATTCTCCAAGACCGTCATCCGGGACGTACTGGAGCGCTTCCTGAACGTCTACGACTTTGCCGACGACTCCGCCGCCTGGTTTGCCAAGGTCAAGGAAATCACCGAGGCCATCGGCTTCACCACGGATATGAAAGCCTACAAGGCGAACCCCGCCGCCTTCCCTGGCACTGTGGCCGATGTTTCCACCTTCCTGCGGCAGGCAGTCACCGGAAAGACCGACAGCCCCGACCTGTACACCATCATGCAGATTCTGGGCTACGATCGCACCGTCGGACGCATCCGGGATTGCATTTCCCACCTGTAATTGCAAATTGCCCGGCGTCAAATGGACGCCGGGCAAAATATTTATACCAGCAGCTGCCCGTTGATCACCAGATGGAACGTCAGTCCCAGCGCCTGCGCCGCTTTCTGGCACAGAAGCATCCGCTTCATGAAAATTTCCAGATATTCCATCACGGAACCAAGCTCCGTATCCACCGTCAGAATCAGACGGATGCTGGTGCGCTGCTCGTCAAATTCCAGATGACAGTCCGTCACGGAGTAGTTCACCCGGTCGTGGATGTCCAGCGCAACGGTGGCCTTGTCCCGCACTCTGGAACGGCGGACGTCGGATTTGTCCGCCAGAATCAGTGCCGCCGCAAAGGCGCTCACCGGCTGGCCGGTACCCTCATCGTGGTTGCCGATGGCCGTGACGATGGCGGCGATTTCCTCCGGCGGAAAGTTCATTCTGTCCAGAATCCGGAACGCCATCACCGCGCCGCTCTGGCTGTGATCCACCCGGTTCACCACATTGCCGATGTCGTGGAGATATCCGGCGATTTTCACCAGCTCCACGGTTCTGTCCGGGTAGCCCAGCGTTTCCAGAATCCAACCCGCCGTCTGGGCGACCCGGGTCACATGCTGGAAGCTGTGCTCCGTAAATCCGAGAGCCTTCAGCGACGCGTCCGCCTGGTCGATGTACACCCTGACCGCTTCGTCCTGTTTCACCTGTTCGTAAGTCATTGTTTTCCTCCTGTGGTACCCCGCCGGGATACCTTCTTTCTTTATCATTTCTGTTTCCTTTTTACTTTATCCAATCTATGTAAAATTTGTTACCGGGAAATTGTAAAGCTTCTTTACAATCACGGCCTTCTTCTTTACTTCCCCCGCAGACTGTGCTATACTTTAGGAACGATTTCCGGTTTTCCGGTAAAAATAAGGAGCATCCGCCACTATGTACGAACAATATTCTTCTCAGGAATTTGAAGAAAAATACACCTATTCCGGCAGTCTGGGCACGTTCTGGACGCCGGAAAGGACCGCTTTTCGCCTGTGGGCGCCCACCGCTGAGTCGGTTTCCATCCGCCTGTACCGCAGCGGCGACCCGGGTGCCGACGATCTTCTTGCCCAGCTTCGGATGCAGCCTGACGTCTGCGGCACCTGGGCGGCGGAACGATTCGGAAACCTGAACGGCATTTACTACACCTACGTCGTCACCGTGGACGGTCAGACCCGGGAGGTCTGCGACCCCTACGCCAAGGCTGCCGGTGTCAACGGCTGCCGGGGGATGATTCTGGACATGGCGTCCGTCAATCCCCCGCAGTGGGATACCGACGCCGACCCCCACGCCGGGAAGTCTATCACCGACGCCGTTCTCTACGAGCTGCACGTCCGTGACCTGTCCGCCGACCCCAGCGCCCATATTGAGAACAAGGGCAAGTTTTTGGGTCTGACCGAAACCGGCACAAAGACCCGGGGCGGCCATCCCACCGGCCTTGACCACATCAAGGCGCTGGGCGTCACCCATGTCCACCTCCTGCCAATGTATGACTTCGGCTTCACCGACGAGAGCCAACCTCATCCCCAGTACAACTGGGGCTACGACCCGGTGAATTACAATGTCCCCGAAGGCTCCTACGCCACCGATCCGTTTCACGGCGCTGTCCGGGTAGCGGAAGTGAAGCGGATGGTCAAGGCGCTCCACGACAACGGCCTGAGCGTAGTCATGGACGTGGTGTACAACCACGTATACGACGCCGGGGCATTCTGCTTCAACCAAATCGTCCCCGGCTATTTCAGCCGTATCAGCAGTGACGGCAAATACTCCAACGGCTCCTTCTGCGGCAACGACACTGCCTCCGAGCGGAGCATGGTGCGCAAGTACATCGTGGATTCCGTTTGCTACTGGGCGGACGAGTACCACATGGACGGCTTCCGCTTCGATATTGCCAGTCTGATCGACACCGTGACCATCAACGAGATCATGGCCGCCGTCCACCGGAAGCACCCCAACGTGATCTTCTACGGCGAGGGCTGGGACATGAAGACCGAGCTGACCAAGCCAGGTGTCCGGCTGGCGGTACAGACCAATTCCGCGATGGTTCCCGGCTTCGGTTTCTTCAGCGACACCATCCGGGATTTACTGCGGGGTACTACCTTTGAAAGCACCGCGCCGGGCTTCGTCGCCGGCGCAGTCGTACCCAAAGAGGCGCTGGAGGCCTGCTTCATGGGGATGCCGTCCTGGGCAGCTCAGCCAGACCAGTGCGTGAACTACGCCTCCTGCCACGACAATACCACCCTCTTTGACCGTATTGCCCTCACAGCCCCGGACGCGCCTGTCGAAACCGGGATTCGGATGAACAATCTCGCCGCCGCGTTTTATATGCTGTCCCAGGGCGTCCCCTTCCTGCAAGCCGGTGAGGAAATGCTTCGCACCAAGCCCGGAAAGCACGGCGGCTTTGACGACAACAGCTACCGCTCCCCGGACAGCGTCAATTCTCTGAAATGGGCCACGCTGGACAAGCCGGAATATCAGGACGTTCTCAGCTACTATAAGGGTTTGATTGCCTTCCGGAAAGCCCACGGGGCGCTTCGCCTGTCCACCCGGGAGGATGTTCAGCGCCATGTCCACCCGGTGTGCTGCGAAAATGAGCACTGCGTGGCGTTCCGCATTGACGAGCCGGAGGGAGAGATTTTCGCTATCTTCAACGCCGACGCCCAGCCCGTCTCCGTTTCCCTGCCGGAGGGACATTGGAACGTGAACATCCGGGACAGCCGCGCCGGAACGGAAACCATGGAAACGGTGTCCGGAACGGTTCCTGTCTCCCCCATTTCCGCCATGGTTCTGACCCGCAGAAAAGCCATCGAGGTCGTGGCGGGGCTGATCTGGGACAAGGACAAATTTCTGATCTGCCAGCGCCCGGAAAGCAAGGCACGGGGGCTGCTCTGGGAATTTCCCGGCGGCAAGGTGGAAGCGGGCGAAACACTGCCCCAGGCTTTGCGGCGGGAGTGCATGGAGGAACTGGCCGTCAAGCTGGACGTCCGTGACCGCTTCATGCAGGTCGAACACAAATACCCGGACATTTTCATCCGCCTGACGCTGTTCCACTGCGTCATCTCCGAAGGCGTCCCCCAGGCGCTGGAACACAACGCCCTGCGCTGGATTCACCCCAGCGAAACGAAAAATTTCACCTTCTGCCCCGCCGACACGGATATTTTGAAAGAAATTGACCGGGTGTACGGCGGCAAGAAACCGCTCTGAGAAAGTGCCATCGTCGATTTTCCCAAACGAGCGAACCAATTCTTGACATTTGACAGCATTTTTACTATAATAGTAGTAGGAGGAGCCACTGCATTCTCCGAAGGAGGTTCTTTATGGAAAAGAAAATCATCACCATCAGCCGTGAATTTGGTTCCGGCGGACGCACTATCGGCCACAAGGTCGCCGAGCGGCTGGGCATTCCCTTCTATGACAAGGAGCTGGTCAATCAGATTGCCCTGGAATCCGGCTTCGCCCCCAAGTTTGTGGAAGAGCACGGCGAGCATTCCCCCAGCAGCAGTCTGTTTTCCTACGCTTTCGCCCCCCAGGGCGTTCCCGGCGTGATGAACGGCCTGTCCACAGCCGATTTTCTGTGGAATATCCAGTGCAGCGTGATTCTTCAGCTGGCGGAGAAAGGCGCCTGCGTCATCGTCGGCCGGAACGCGGACTACATTCTGAAAGATCGTCCCGACGCGCTGCATACCTTCATTTTCGCGGATATGGCCTTCCGCGCCGATCGCATCGTCCGTCTGTACGGTGAGTCCGACAAGAGCCCGGAGGCGCGTCTGAACGAGAAGGATAAGCGCCGCCGCGTCAACTATCAGCACTACACCGGCCGCACCTGGGGTCAGTCCCAGAATTACGGCATCTGCCTGAATTCCGGCGTTCTCGGCATTGACCAGTGTGTCGATATCATCGTCGGCGCCGTGGAAAATTCCAAAAAGTAAATTACATAGGTTTGCCCTGCACCTTCCGGTGCAGGGCATTCTTTATGAATCAGACGTTGGCCGTTTCCTTTTCGGAATCGGCAATGTTGATGTTGACGCCGTTGACTTCCACGTTCTCGTCGGCGGAGATCAGAATGTACTTCACGCCGCCGATGACGCGGGTCTCGATCAGGTCGCTTCTGGAGGGGTCTACCTTGATGACCACGTCCGGGGTCTTCACCTCAAAATGCTTGTTGTCGATGATGTTCTTGGGGTGCAGGTCGGCCTCGAAGCCGAAGGTCTCGTCGTAGTCCACGCTGAATTTGGCCAGATGCTCCTGGGAAACGCCGCAGGAGGTCAGCACCTCCTTCACGTCCTCCTTGGAGATCATCAGGGGTTCCGGCACTTTGCTTTCCTTGTGCAGCTCGATGCGCTGGCACAGCTGGTCGTGAACCGTCTGCACCACGTCCAGGCTGCAATCCTCCCCCAACGACGTGGTGAGCAGCGCCTCGAAGGATTTCTTCTGCTCGGCGGCGGGCTGAGGCACCGGGGTGTTGAACACCGCCTCAATCAGCCCATCCTGAGACGCCGTGATGTCGTGGGTGTAGTACAGGGCGTTATAAATATTGGTCGCCCGGTCGTCAAAGGCGGGGAACAGGAATCCCAGCGCGGGGGCGGAAACCATCTGGTTCATCGCGCCGTCGTGGAACAGCTTTTCCTCCGGGACGTAGTGAAGATTCGCCTTGGTCTGCTTGACGGGGCAGATGGCGCAGAGAATGAAGGTGTAGGTCTCGTCGGAATTGTCCGCCTGAGAATCGCCGTCCTTGCTCTTGAAGGGAACGTCGTAGCTGTCGCAGCACAGCAGAATCAGGTAATTGCCCTCGATGGTAACGGTGTCGATGATCTTCTGGCAAAATTCCCGGCGAAGATTGTCGTCCGCCAGCTTGGTTTCCCGCAAATCCATGAGCATTTTATGCTCCGGAGAGCCTGCCACCTGACTAGTCTTGAAGGTGATGTCAATGAGATTCTTGCCGATGGCACCGGAAAGGGAGCGGCGCAGAAGGGCAAAATATTTGTCGGACTCATTCTCCGGCATGATGCCGGTACTCTGGCGGAACTCGGAGATGACCTCCTTATTGTCGTTCACATAGCAGCCGTAAATGGCCGTGATATTGCTGCGATCCCGCCGCAGATGCCGCCGGATCTCGCCGATTTCCTTATCATTCATGGTTTTCCCTCGCTTGTATGTTGAAATGCCCGAACATTATATCACATCAAAACGGAAAAATCCAGTCAAAATCGAAGGCGGGCGCTTTCGCCCGCCTTCGTCATAGATTCTCACAGAGAAATCGTCTCCAAGAACTTCGGATTGCACATTCCCATGGTCATGCGGGGATAGGTGTCTTTCATTTGAAGCCGTTCCTCCTCCGTAATGGGGGTCAGGACTTCCTCACCAAGACCCAGACTTCTATCCCGATAGCTTTGGAAGGTACTGATGCTGTAAACAATACGTTCTATCGGAACAGCCGTATTGTTTTCCACTTGATAATAAACTGTTGCGCCGCTGTCGTCACTATTTTCCAGGACATTCCCTTCACACAAGGACATCATGTCTCCAGTCAAAATCTCATGCACTGTTCCGTTTTGGATTCCGGCCACCTTACAAAGTACCCCGTCCATGCTAAACAGCAGCAATTCGTCCTGCCCGTCGCCGTCCAGATCCCGAACTGCACAGTATTTGACCACGTCTGTGTCAACTGTGGAAAGATACCCTTTGTAATTGGCCAGAGACGCAGCATCAGCTTCTTCACGAGCGTCCGTCGAAGATGTCTTTTCAAGGGGCTTCGGGTTAGCTGCCCACATGAGCATACGGAAGTAAGCGTTGGTCACACGATAAGCTTCATCCTCCGTGATGGGCGTCAAATCCTCTTCAAGGGGGTCATAATTGTTGTCCCGATACCACCGGCTTTCATTGCCATTGTAGGTAATGCAGTCGAACGGGACAGCGGCATGGTTTTCCACCCGATAGTAGGTCATTCTTTCCCTGCCGCCAGAGAACCCCTCCCATTCTTCCAGAACATTGCCCTCGCACAGCCAAAGAATATTGCCGTTCAAAATTTCCTGCGCAGTACCATTTTGAATTGAAGCCACCTTCGTCAGCGTTTCTCCCGAGTTATACAGCAGCAATTCGTCCTGTCCATCGCCATCCAGGTCACGAAGCGCATAGTATTTTATGGAATTTGTGTCGATCGAGGAAAGATACCCTTCATAGTCGGCCAGTGCCGGGTCATAACTCCCGGCACTGTTGTCTGCGAATGGTGTAATTGCAATGGGAAGGCTGGCGGCGGCACTGTAAATTTCGTCCTCCGACCAGTTTTCGTCGGTGATCGGCGCAAGATCATTCTCGCCCGTTCCCCGGAACCAGGGGTGATCCGGGTCTGTCGCCGCGTCAAACCGGATAAGGCTGTCTGTGACAAGCTGCCCATTGCTCAGGTGGCAGTACACATAGTCCGCGGACGCCGCGCCGTTCGACCCGATGTTCAGAATGCGGAAACCTTCCCGCAGCTCATAGGAATTCCGATCCCAGCCGGTGAACACATGCACCAGCTTGCCGTCCACCAGAGAATACAGGTCGTAAATGACCTGCCGTTCGGCGTCGTTGGCGATGATAAGCTCATCCGTGCCGTCATTGTCCAGATCAAGGAGCGCATAGCCCAACTCGCTGGGGGAGGTTGCGTAGCTCACCAGAATGCTGATGTCCGCGTTGATGCACGCCTCCCCGCCCCAGTGTTCCGTCAGGGCGGTGACATATTTGGCGATGACCGGCTGGTAGGCTTCCGGAATCGCGGTGCCGCTTTCGGTTGGCGCGGTGGTTTCAACGGGGGCGTTCTGGGTTCTCGGGGCGAGGGACAGGTCAAAGGTGTTGGCAAAGGCTTCCAGCGCCGCCTTTCCCGTCTGGGTGTCCCCCGTCGTGGCGTTCATCACAACGATCACGACAACGGAGTCGCCGGTGTCCGTCAGCACAAGGGAATTGCTCTGTCCCACGGCAATGAGGACATCCGTCCCGGCGGTGGTGACATAGTTCGACCACTGGTAGTCGCTCGTATTCTCGATTTCCCAATAGGCCGTGGACAGGGTCTGCTTCATGGCGCGGTACGCCCGGTATTCTATGGGGTAGTCTACGCCGCTGACCGTGGTCGCGCCCCAGAATTCAAAGTTGCCGTCAGCGGAATAGCTGGGATTGCTGGTGGTCACGTCCCCGTTCCCGGAGGCTTTGACCATGCTTCTGACATCCAGCGCGGTGAACATTTCTTCGGTGGTATCCGGGGAAATTCCGTCTCCAACCTTGTTCAGGCCGTATTTTGTGCAGATTTCGTCCACCTTCTGCGCCATTTCCGTATTCCGGCAGCCATAGGCGCGGTACGCTTCGGAGAGGGTCTGATCGACGTCGCCCGTGGCGTTGTAGCTCTGGACATAGTCCTTGATCTCCATGCTGGCCTTGTAATTTGCCGAGGATAGCAGGCTTTCCAGCGTCAGCGGCGCGGTAGGGACATTGGACATGGACGGCGAAGTCTTATCCGTCCGTCCGAGGACAAAAATGCCCAGCAGCACCACCGCAAACAGCGCCGCGGCGGCGGGAATGATCGTCCACCAGCGCTGAGACGATGCTTTCTGCTGATGCGCGCCCCGGCGAGGGGGCTTTTCGGCGGGAAGCTGGGCTTCCAGAGCCGCGCGCATTCTGGCAATCTGGGCAGGCGTGGGGTTGACCGTGTTCAAAGCGTCACAAATCACTTGACTTTTCATCTGTCAGCACCTCCTAACATGGTCATAAGCTGCTTTCTTGCCCGGGACAGGCGGCTGCGGACGGTGCTTTCCGGACAGTTCTGATGGGCGGCAATTTCCGCAGTGGTGTATCCCTCGTAGTAGTACAGATAGACGACGTCCTTATAGTCCTGAGGCAGCGCCAGAATGGCGTCCAGCACGTCGTTTCCCGTCTCCGTCCGCTCCTGGGGCAGGGATGTGTAATCGTCTATGTTCTCATTTTTCCGCCACCACTTTTTCAGGGTGTCCTTGCAGAGATTTGACGCCGTGATGATGAGCCACGCCTTTTCGTGGCGTTGGTCTGCAAAAGGCTTTCCGTTGGACATCAGCCGCAGGAAGGTCTCCTGGGTCATATCCTCTGCTTCCGGGGCGTTTTTCATGTATGCATAGCAGACACGGTAAACGGTGTCTACCTGGCGGTCATAGATTTCCATGATTTCTTTGTTGGTGCGCAGCAAAGTAGGCATTTGCCTTCCCCTCCTCTCAGATAGAAAACGATTGAGCCGGTCAAAACGTTGCATGGGTGAATATTTTTTCGCAAAAACGCTGTCATCCCGCCGCAGCGGGATGACAGCGCTTCCTTTTTCAGCTCCACAGGCATTTCCAGTTCTGGACAAAATATTCCACGCCGGAATAAACCGTGGTGAGCACAATAACACCGATAACGACCCAATTGAGTACGGTCACGCCGGGCAGCGCCATCATGACGCAAAGCCCCACCATGGTGCTGGCGGTTTTCACCTTGCCGCTCCATCCGGCGGCGATCACATGCCCCTTCTGGACGGCAATCAGCCGCAGTCCCGTCACGGCAAATTCCCGGGTCAGCACGATCATCAGCGCCCAGGCGGGAAACACGCCCCACTGGCAGAACATGCACATGGCGGCGATCACCAGCAGCTTGTCAGCCAGGGGGTCAAGGAATTTTCCAAAATCCGTGACCTGATTGTAATGCCGGGCAATGTAGCCGTCCAGGGAATCCGTCAGGCTGGCAATGATAAAAATGGCGAGGGAAACGTACATCCACATCCCCGGCGCGCCGCCGGATAAGTACATGGTCACCATAAACGCCGGGATCATTGCCACCCTCACCAGCGTAATTCTGCTTGCCAGCGTCATGCTTCTTCCTCCACCACGTAGCCGCACAGATCGCCGTCGGTGCAGCCGTCAATTTTTACCATAACGAAATCGCCCTCGTGAACCGGCTCGTCAGACGCGATCCAGACCCGGCCGTCAATGTCCGGGGAGTCGGCGAAGGTGCGGCCGTAGAACTGCCCGCTTTCCTCGTCGTAGCCGTCCACCAGAACCTCCATGGTCTTGCCCAGCTTTTCGGCGTTGTAGGCGTCCATGATCTCCGATTGTAGCATTTCCACGATCTCCGCCCGCTTGACGGCGGTGTCCGTGTCCACATGCTCCATTTCTGCGGCGGGGGTGCCTTCCTCCGGCGAGAACGCAAACGCGCCGACCCGCTCCAAGCGCTCCTCCCGCAGGAAATCGCACAGCTCGGCAAATTCTTCCTCCCCCTCACCGGGCAGGCCGGTGATCAGGCTGGTGCGGATGACCAGTCCGGGAATCCCGGCTCTCAGCCTTGCGAACAGGGCTTTCAGAAACGCCCCGTCCCCCCGGCGGTTCATCAGCTTCAGGATTTTGCTGTTGCAGTGCTGGATGGGAATGTCCAGATATTTGACGATCTTCGGCTCGGAGGCCATGACCTGAATGAACTCATCGTCGATTTCGTCGGGATAGACGTAATGGACGCGGATCCAGTGCAGATCGTCGATCTCACAGAGCTTCCGTAGAAGCTCCGGCAAAAGCCGCTTGTGGCCGGGCAAGTCCGTTCCGTAGCGGCTGGTGTCCTGAGCAACCACGATCAGCTCCTTTACGCCGCTGTGTGCCAGCATCCGGGCTTCGTAAAGCACGTCGTCCATCTGGCGGCTGCGATATTTGCCCCGGAGAGAGGGAATGACGCAGTAGGCGCAGTGGTTGTCGCAGCCCTCGGCGATTTTGATGAAGGCGTAATGCCCTGCCGTGGTCATGATGCGCCCCGTTTCCACCTCCGGGGCATCGATTGAGCCGAAGTCCACCACCTGCTCCCCGTTCAGGAGCTTTTCAATGGCGGGAACGATTTCCGTGTAGCTTCCGGTGCCAAGAATGCCGTCCACCTCGGGCATTTCCTTCAGAATGTCCTCCTGATACCGCTGGGACAGGCAGCCGGTGACCAGGATTTTGCCCACCAGTCCCTCCGCTTTCAGGGCGGCGGTCTGCAAAATGTAGTCGATCGCCTCGGATTTTGCCGAATCGATAAAGCCGCAGGTGTTGATGACCACCACGTCGCTGCCGACCACATCCGACTTGACGGTATGTCCCGCCTCCTGCACCCGATACATCATCCGCTCGCAGTCCACCTGATTCTTGGCGCAGCCGAGGGAGATAAAACCAATATTTGCCATAATTCAGAATTCCTCCTGAAAATCTTCTGTATCAAAAGAAAGCGCGTCCAAAGCACGCCGGACGCTGACGTAGCTGTGACCCCGGCGAATCAGCGCATCCACGGCACGCCTGATCTGCTTTTCGTCGGAGTCCGCGTCCAGGCGGCTTTTCAGAAATGCCGTGATCTTTTCCGTCTGGTCGGGATAGTCCGCAAGCGCCTCGTCCCAGTATTCCTTGGGAATCCGCTTCTCATAGAGCGCCTGCTTGGCGCGGGCAAGGCCGTAGCCCTTGGAGATGCAGCTGCTCACCACCTGCTCCGCCGTCGCCCGGTCGTCTACAAGATGCAGGTCTTCCATCCAGGCTACCGCTTCTTTGGCCTGTTGGGGATCTTCCCCCTTGCGCACCAGACGGGCTTCCAAGTCCCGGCGGGAAACGCTGGCCGCGGAGACGATACGAACCGCCCGCATTTTGGCGGACATCTGCCCGGCGGCGGTGCGGAGGGATTCCGCCTCCTGCTCGTCCAGCTCTTTGCCGGAATAAAGGGCGAAATCCTCCACCGTCTGGCGGTACAGTCCCATCCGGCTTCCGTCGTCAAAGGTCACCCAATAGCGCCCTGCTCGGTCGGGAGCCGTTTTCAGGGACTCAACCTTCATCGTCAAAATCGTCGGCACTGACGGCTACCGCCTTATCGGCGGCCTTGGCGGGAGCCTTGGGGGCGCCGTTGTTCAGCTTCCACAGATTCTCCCGCACCTCGGCTTCCACCTTCTCGGCGATGTCGGGGTTGGCGATGAGGTAATCCTTCACGGAGTTCGCACCCTGACCGATGCGCTCGTCGCCCATGGAGAACCAGCTGCCGCTCTTCTGGATAATGTCCAGCTGAACCGCCAGATCCACCAGCTCGCCCCACTTGGAAATGCCCTTGCCGTAGAGAATTTCAAACACGGCTTCCCGGAAAGGCGGCGCGACCTTGTTCTTGACCACCTTGACCCGGGTCTTGTTGCCGATGACATTGCTTCCCTCTTTGATGGACTCAATACGGCGCACGTCCAGACGGACGGAAGAGTAGAATTTCAGCGCGTTGCCGCCGGTGGTGGTCTCCGGGTTGCCGTACATCACGCCGATCTTCATACGCAGCTGGTTGATGAAGATGACCACACAGTTGGTCTTGGCAATGGTGCCTGCCAGCTTCCGCAGCGCCTGAGACATCAGACGCGCCTGCAGGCCGACAAAGGTGTCGCCCATTTCGCCCTCGATTTCCTGCTTGGGAACCAGCGCGGCCACGGAGTCCACGACCACCGCGTCCACCGCGCCGGAGCGAACCAGCGCGTCGGTGATTTCCAGCGCCTGCTCGCCGGTATCGGGCTGGGACACCAGCAGATTGTCCGTATCCACGCCCAATGCGGCGGCATACACGGGGTCAAGGGCGTGTTCCGCGTCCACGAAGGCCACTTCGCCGCCCCGCTTCTGGGCTTCCGCCAGAATGTGCAGCGCCAGGGTGGTCTTACCGGAGGATTCGGGGCCGTAAATCTCAATGATTCTGCCTTTGGGCACGCCGCCGATGCCCAGCGCCGCGTCCAGCGCCAGAGAGCCGGTGGGGATGGCCTCCACGTTCATCTCCGGGCGGTCGCCCAGACGCATGACCGTGCCCTTGCCGAAGTTCTTGTCGATCTGGGCAAGGGCCGTCTGCAATGCCTTTTTCTTGTCCGACGCGGGGGCGGGGGCTTCATAAACCGTTTTCTTTGTAGCCATAATCAATCTTCCTTCCTGCCGTACTGGGCAAGCACGGCACGTTCTCTGTCATTATAATCTCTGGTTCGTTCCAGAATGGCATACCCATTTTCTTCCAGAATCCGGCACACATCGTCTCCCTGTCCCATGCCGAACTCGAAGCAGACAAATCCGCCCTTTTTCAGCGCGGGCGTGTAGTTCTCCACGATGGCGCGGTAGAAGTCCAGGCCGTCCTCCCCGCCGTAAAGCGCCATTTCCGGCTCAAAATCCTTGACGCTGTGGGGAAGCGCCTGCATTTCCGCCCCGGTAACGTAGGGCGGATTGGAGACGATCATATCGTATTTCCCGAGAAAGGCCGGGGCTTTCTGCATGGCATCCGCCTGAACGCACCGCACCCGTCCGCCGAGACGGTTCAGGCCGGTGTTTTCCTTGGCGACCGCCAGGGCTTCCATGCTCAAATCTGCCAGCGTCACCTTCGCGTCCTTGACCCGGCTGGCAATGGCAAGGCCGATGCAGCCGGAGCCGCAGCACAAATCCAGTATCCGGGGATCCTGCTCCAGAAACAGCGCCTTGCGAATGGCAAGCTCTGCCACGGCGCAGGTATCGTCCCGGGGAATCAGCACATCCGGCGTTACCCGAAGGGGCAGACCGTAAAACTCCCACTCCCCCAGCACGTAGGCCAGCGGCTCCCCGTCCAGCAGACGCCGGACGGCGCGGCTCATATCCAGGCAAACCTGCTCCGACGCATACAGGTCGCGGTCTGCCAGAATGGCCTCCTGGCTCTTCTCGGAAAAATGGCACAGCAGATGCCGCGCCATCATCCCCGCCGTCTGGGCGTCCTCGGTTTCCAGCAGCGCATGGCGGGCGTCCAGATACAGCTGGCCGTATTGCTTCACCAACGATCAGAACCCTCCTTCTCGGGCAGCACGGCCTGTACCGCCGCGATACCCACCTCGATCATGGAGTCGTCCGGTTCGTTGGTGGTGAAATGCTGCATCCACATCCCCGGCGCGGAAAGTGCTCTCGTAAAAGCGTTGTCATTTCTTCCGCACCAGCGGTTGATCTCGTAGGTGATGCCCACCACCACCGGCAGAAGCAGCAGCTTAAAGGCGATCATCAGCATCCGATAGCCAAAGGTGCCGCGAATGGCTTCCAGTCCGGGGAAGATCGTCAGCAGCGCCGACGACGCAATGGAAAACACCAGAATGGAGATCACCATGACCACCAGCAGGAAGCTGGTGCCGCACCGGGGGTGCAGCCGGGTCATTTTCCGCACATTTTCCACCGTCAGGGGCAGTCTCGCCTCATAGCAGCGAATGGTCTTATGCTCCGCGCCGTGGTAGGAAAACACCCGCTTCATATCCGGCATCCGGGACACCAGAATCATATACGCCATGAAAATCACCATGCGGATGATGCCCTCCACCAGGTTCAGGAGCAGCGTGCCGGTAATGATCTTGTCAAAAAATCCGCTGATGACCATAGGCAGCAGAAAAAACAGGCCAATGGAAAGCAGCAGCCCCATGGCCACGGCAATGCCGACGATGGCCTTCTGGAAGGCTTCGCTTCCCAGCTTCTTTTCCAGCCACTTATCAAATTTGGACGGCTCCTCCTGCATTTCGTCTGGTGCCAGGTCGGCAGACCTTAGCAGCGCCTTCACGCCCACGATCTGCGCGTCAAAAAAGTTGAAAATGCCCCGGATAAAGGGCCAGGTTTTCCAGGAGCCGGGCGGGTTCAGCTTTCGCGGCGAAACCTCCACGGTCAAGCCGTCCTTGCCCCGGATGACGATAGCGTCCTTCTCCGGGCCGCGCATCATGATGCCCTCGATCAGCGCCTGACCGCCGATCATGGTTTTGAATTTCTCACAGTTTTCGGTTTCTTTGTTTGCCATGGTTTCTCCTCAATGTTCCGCCGGAAGACGGATGGTCACCAGCGTGCCGCCGCCCTCGGCGTTTTCCAGCGTCAGCGTGCCGCCGTGCATTTCCACAATCTCGTCGCACACCGCAAGGCCAATGCCCGTTCCCCGGACGCTGGAGCTGCCCTTGTAGAACTTCTTCTTTACCAATGGCAGCTCGTCCTCCGGAATACCGGGGCCAAAGTCCCGGATATAGACGATCACGTTTTCGCCGTCAAAGGACATGGACGCCTCGATCCGCTTGCCGGAGCCGCCGTGCTTGGCGGCGTTGTCCAGCAGGTTCAAAAATACCTGCCGCATCCGCTGAGGGTCGCAGGGAATTTCCGGAATGTCCTCGTCGTTGTCCAGGTATACCAGCTGAATGCCGTCCTGTGCCAGGCGGCTGCCGTACATATACACCGTGTCCTCGAATTCCCCCCGGATGTCCGTCATTTCCACGGCCAGAGTCATGCGGCCGTCCTGCATCCGGGTGAAGTCCAGCAAGTCCATAACCATCTCCGTCAGGCGCTTGGCCTCGCTGGAAATGATCTTCATTCCCTGCCGGGTGTCGTCGTTCAGGTCGTCTCCGGCCAGCAGCGTCTCACTCCATCCGTTGATAACGGTCAGTGGGGTGCGCAGCTCATGGGACAGCTGGGAGACGAACTCCGCCTGCATTTTTTCGTTCTGGGCGATTTTCGTGGACATTTCGTTGATGGTGTCCGCCAGATCGCCGATCTCATCCTTGAAGGGCGTCTGAATCTGGACGCCGTAGCTGCCGGAGGCGATTCTCTGGGCTTTTTCCGTAATCTCCGCCACAGGATTTAAGATGGAGCGGATGCAGTAGCCGCTGCTGAGCAGCACCACCGCCAGCACCACCGTCAGCACAAAGCAGCAAACCAAGCACACCAGAACGATCTGCCTGTTCACCAGCCGGGTGGAGGTCACGTAGCGCAGCACACCGATGACCTCGCCGTTGGAATAGATCATGGGGCAGGAAACCGCCATGATGCGTTCCCCGGTGTTCGGGTCGCGGCCAATGTAGGAGCTTTTGTCCCGGATGCTGATGGCGTCCCAGATATCCGACGTACTGGGAGACGGCCCCGCCCAGGGGCCGTAGGAGGACGCCACGAGACTGCCCTGATTGTTGATAAATTGCAGCTCAATTTTGCCCTTGTCCTCAAAGGTCTTGGCATAGGTGATACAGGACTGGTAGTAATCGCCGTAATCCTGATTGATATAGTCGGCAAAAAAATCCGTAGTGGTTTTCGCCCGGTTTTCCATGTCAGACTGCATGTTGGAGTAGTAGTAGGTGGCGTAGGACGCCGTTACCGCCATCACGCACACCAGCCCCAGGGCGAAGACAACGCCGACGGTGTTCAGCAGCCAGCGTTTTCGCAGGCCGCCCGTCTTTTTCATGGATTTCATGTTCATTCCGGGTTAGGCGCCCCACTTGTAGCCCAGACCCCAGACCGTGGTGATATAGGTGGGATTGGAGGTATCGTCCTCGATCTTCAGCCGGAGACGGCGGATGTTCACGTCCACGATTTTCAGCTCGCCCTCGTAATCCCGTCCCCAGACGGCGGAGAGAATATCCTCCCGGGAAAGCGCTCTGCCCGGATTCTGCATAAACAGCTTCAGGATCGCGTACTCCACCTGGGTCAGGCGGATACGGTTCCCATTCTTTTCCAGGGTATGGTTGCGGGTGTTCATCACGAAGGGTCCCTGGGTCAGCAGCTCGGAGCTTGCTGAGCTGTCGCCGCCGATACGGCGGTACAGCGCGTCAATCCGGGCAGTCAGCTCCGCGGGAGAAAAGGGCTTGGTGACATAGTCGTCCGCACCGGTCATCAGGCCGGTAACCTTGTCCATCTCCTGGGTGCGGGCGGTGAGCATGATAATGCCCATCTGCTTGTTGCTGGCACGGATGCGGCGGCAAACCTCGAAGCCGTCCATATCCCCCGGCACCATAATATCCAGGATGGCAACGCCGATGTCCGGGGTCTGGGCGATGGCGTCCAGCGCCTCCTGGCCGTTCCCCGCCTCGATGGCGTCGTACCCTGCCCGCTTCAGGTTGATCACCACAAAGCTTCGGATATTCAGTTCATCTTCCATAATCAGTACTTTTTTCATATGACACCCCTCAAGTCTCTCCCGTTTTCCAATCCTGCTGAATCAGATGGAAGCTGTTGATAAGTTGATTCTCCGTAATGCCGAATCCGGCCGCATTGGCCTCCAGCTTTGCGGCGTAAACCACGCCTTCTGCCCGATAGAAGGCAAACCGGCCATCCACCGTGGCGTCCTCCTCCCGGCTTCCGCCGGTCAGAACATAAATGGAAAACACATCCAACGCCTGCCGGTAGTCCTCGTCCCACACGTAGAACGTATACCGTCCGCCGTCCTGATCTACCGATACCCGCGCCGCCCAGCTGCTCGCCAGCTGCATGTACCAGCCGCCCAAATAATTGTGGAAGGTAAAGAGCTTGTCCATCTCCCTGCCCTCCAAATCCATGGCGAACCAGCGGATGAGAAACTTCTGCTTCTCCTCATGTTCCGGAGAAATGCGCTTCATGGTAATCAGGCTGGGAAGCTCCATCACGCCGTCGCCGTCGATGTCTTCGGCGTACACATAGTAATTTCGCAGGGTCTGGACGCTGGTGTCCGAATCCCGGGAATAGGAAATATTGGAAAAACGATCGTTTCGCCAGGCGAAAACGTCCGTCACAATGGCGCTTTCGTTTACCGCGCTGGCGACGAATACCGCAGGGGTTCCGCCCAGCAGCCGTCCCTCCGTGATCCGCCGGATGTGGGATGCATTCTCCGACACGTTGACCTCCACCGAGCGTTCAATGCTGCCGTCCTGCACGCGGTACAGCACCGCAGAGCCTGTTCCGGTTTCCGATTCGCCGGGGAGAATGACCATCAGCTCACTGCACCCGTCGTCATCCAGGTCGCAGGTGATAAATTTGGAGTAGCCCACCATCATCAGCTGCTCAGCGCTGCCGCTGGAAAAGGAGTACACCGACACACTGCGCAGTACCTGGTCACTGAGCTGCCGCCCAACCACCAGCTCGTAGCCGGGGGCGTCGTCCATCTGCACGTATTCCACCTGCTCAAAGGCGGAGCCGTTGCTCTGAATGACCTCCATCAGGCGGCACGTGCCGTCCTCCTCCTGCCGGAAAATCAGCACCTGCAAAGGGTTGGCAGAGCTTCCCTGGGCAAAGACGATATATTCCTCCACGCCGTCGCCGTCCAGATCGGCCATCTGCACCGTCTGCCGGTTTTCCCCGGAGACCGGCGCGGAATAGCTCAGGCCGTACATGGCGGAATCGATGGCAGACTGCAAGCTGTCGTACTCCTTCGACCGCTTTGGCAGCGCATACATTTCATTCACCGTCTGCAAGGCGCAGCCGGTCAGCAAAACCGACGTGAGGATGAGCAGCGGAAGCAGCCATATTCGCTTTTTCACGGCATCAACTCCTCTTGATTGATTATTATACCACAATATGTTCTAAAAGAAAAGCTATTTCAGCACAACATTCGCTTCTCCGAGCACATTTTTCAGCTCAGTAAGCATATTCTCCCGGATGCAGCACCGGGTACCCCGGCGTCGTCCCGTGTCCGCAAAGTAAAGCACCGCAGTGCTGTCCCCGGGAAACATGTTCAGGATGCACCGGATTTTGGGGTACAGCGTCCCTTCCTCCCCGGGCAGGCGGAGATACAGCGTGCCGCTCTTGTCCGTCTGCTGCGGCCGCTCCGGCGGCGCGCTGCCGTCGGCATAGTCCGAGATGGGACGGGCGCGGTTGATGACGATCTGCGGCTCCTTGTCGTCCCGGAGGGACAGCCGCCCGGTGATGACCACGGCGCTGTTTTCCCGGAGATAGCCGCCGTACTGATCCAGCACATTGGAGAACGCCAGCATTTCAATCGACGCCGTATCGTCTTCTACCGTGACATAAGCCATCATAGAATTGTTCCGGGTGGTCTTCATTTTCACGGTCTGGACGATGCCCGCCACGCTGATGATCTGGTCGTCCTGGAAGCCGTTGTCCTCCTCCATGAGACTGCCGATGTGTACCACGTGGGTGTTGCGCAGATACGGCCGGTAATCGTCCATGGGGTGGCCGGAAATGTAGACGCCGGTGGTCTCCTTCTCCATGGAGAGAAGCTCTCCCCTGTCCAGCTCCTTGAGCTTGGGAATCGGTACCTTGCCCGCTTCGTCGTCCTCGTCCAGCATGGCAAACAGCCCCATCTGCCCTTCCAGGTTCTTCTTCCGGGAGGCGGACACGCTGTCCATCATCTGGTCGTACACCGCCAGAAGTTCACTGCGGTGATAGCCGAAGCAGTCCATCGCCCCGCATTTGATGAAGTTTTCCACGGCGCGCTTGTTCAGCTCGCCCTCCCCCATCCGTTCCAGAAAATCCTCCAGAGAGCGGAAAGCGCCGCCCTCTGCCCGTTTGGCCGCCATGGAACGGATGAGTCCCCGGCCTACGTTTTTCACCGCGCCGAGGCCGAAGCGGATGGCGTCTCCCTCGACGGTGAAGTAGTCCTCGGAATGGTTGATGTCCGGTGGGAGAACCGGTATCCCCAGCTCCCGGCATTCGGCGATGTAGCCGGAAATTTTGGTGGCGGAATCCAGAACGGAGGTCATCAGCGCCGCCATGTACTGCCTGGGATAATGGCACTTGAGGTAGGCCGTCTGGTAGGCGACCACGGCGTAGCACACCGCGTGCGCTTTGTTGAAGGCGTAGTTGGCGAAATCCACGATCTCGTCGTAAATCGACTGCGCCACCGCCTCGGGTACGCCCCGGGCGATACAGCCGTCAATTTTCTGCTCCCGGTCGCCGTAAACGAAGGTCTTCCGCTCGGCGTCGATGATCTTCTGCTTTTTCTTGGAAATTGCCCGACGGATGTTATCCGCCTGCCCCATGGAGTAGCCGCCCAGAGTCCTAAAAATCTCGATGACCTGCTCCTGGTAGACGATGCAGCCATAGGTCACCTTCAGAATCGGCTCCAAAAGGGGCGTTTTGTAGGTCACTTTTCCGGGGTTGAACTTATTTTCAACGAACTTGGGAATGGATTCCATAGGGCCGGGGCGGTACAGCGCCACAATGGCCGTCAGATCTTCGATGGAGGTGGGCTTCATGCTGACGCACACACCGGTCATGCCGGTGGATTCCATCTGAAAAACGCCCTGAGTCTTGCCCTCAGCCAGCATGGCGAAGGTCTCCGGGTCGTTATCCGGTGCTTTTGCAATCTGAAAGTCAGGGTCTTCCTGCTGCGCCAGCGCTTCCGCGTCCTGAATCACCGACAGGTTCCGCAGACCCAAAAAGTCCATTTTCAGCAGCCCCAGCTCTTCGATGGTGGTCATGGTGTACTGGGTGACCACGGTATCGTCGTTCCGGGACAGGGGGACGTAGGTATTGACCGGCTTCGCCGTAATCACCACGCCCGCGGCGTGGGTGGACGTGTTCCGGGGCATTCCCTCCAGGCGCATGGCCGTGTCGATGAGCGTTTTCACCCGCTGGTCGCCGTCGTACATCTCCTTGAGCTTGGGAGAAATCTTCATAGCCTCCGCCAGCGTCAGGTGCAGCGGCATGGTGGGCACCAGCTTGGCCACCACATCCGTCTCCGCATAGGAGAAGTTCAGCGCCCGGCCTACGTCCCGGATGGCGCCCCGGGCGGCCATGGTGCCGAAGGTGACGATCTGGGCGACGTGATCCGCGCCGTATTTCTCCATGACGTATTCCATGACCTCGCCCCGGCGTTCCGGGCTGAAATCCGTATCGAAATCCGGCATACTCACCCGTTCCGGGTTGAGGAACCGCTCGAAAATGAGGTTATATTTCATGGGGTCGATTTCCGTGATGTGCATACAGTACGCCACAATGGAAGCCGCGCCGGAGCCGCGCCCCGGCCCCACGGGAATGCCGTTGACCTTGGCATAGTGGATGAAGTCCCAGACGATGAGATAGTAGTTTACATAACCCATCCGACTGATAACGCCGACCTCATATTCCAGCCGCTTCCGGTAAGCTTCCGGCGCATCGGGATACCGCTCTGCAAAGCCCTCGGCGCACAGCTTGCGGAAATATTCCTCGTCCGTATACCCCTCCGGCACCGGGTAGGAGGGCAGATGGTATTCGTGGAAGGTAAAGTCCAGATTGCACCGCTCGGCAATGCGGACGGTGTTCTCAAAGGCTTCCTCGCAGCCGGGGAACAGTCCTTTCAGCTCATCCTCGCTTTTGAGGTAGAATTCCTGGGTCTGGAATTTCATCCGGTTGGTGTCGTCCACGGTCTTTCCGGTCTGGATGCACAGCAGGACGTCCTGCATTTCCGCGTCCTCTTTGCGCAGATAGTGGGCGTCGTTGGTCACTACCAACGGCAGTCCCAGCTCCCGGGCAAGGCGCTGGACGCCCTGATTCACCGGCCGCTGCTCCGGAATGCCGTGATCCTGCATTTCCAGGAAGAAATTCCCCTCCCCGAAAATGCCGGACATTTTTTTTGCGTATTCCTTTGCGGAATCGTAATCTTCTTCCATCAGATACTGGGGGATGGCGCCGGCAAGGCACGCGGACAGGGCGATCAGCCCCTCATGGTGCTGCCGGAGCAGCGAAAGATCGATTCTTGGCTTGCCGTAAAAGCCGTGAATAAAGGCTTCTGATACCAAATAGCATAGGTTTTCGTATCCCTTGCGGTTTTCGCACAGCAGCACCAGATGGTAGGGGTCATTGTCGATCCCGTGAACCCGGTCGGCCATGCCCCGGCGGGCGACGTAGACCTCGCAGCCGATGATAGGCTTGATCCCCGCCGCCTTGGCAGCTTTATAAAAATCGATGCAGCCGTACATCACGCCGTGATCAGTGATGGCGATGGCGGTCTGCCCCAGCTCCTTGACCCGATCCATGATGCCGTCAATGCGGCACGCGCCGTCAAGCAGGCTGTATTCCGTATGGACATGCAAATGTACAAAGCTCATGCCTTCACCTCTTCCGCCAGCTCCAGCAGCCGCCGCATCCGGCTGCCCATGGCGGGCTTCGTAATGGGCGGCTCCATCATCCCCGCCAGCTCGGACAATGATGCGGAGGGGTTTTCCTCTCTGGCAACGGCTGCCCGCCGGAGCTTTTCGGGCAGTTTATCCATTGCGCCCGTCTCTCTTATGATACGAATTGCCGCAAGCTGCTCCTGCGCGGCCTCCACCACCTTGGAGGTGTTGGCGTCATCGCAGTTGCAGCGGCGGTTGACCTTGTTGTTCAGTTCCTTTTCCAGCCGGGCTTCCATGATGCCCATGGCGGCCACCGGTGCGCCGAGGAATGTGAGAAAATCCGAGATCAGTTCACTGTGCTTCAGATACAGCACCTGCCCGCCGCTTCGGCCGGCCATTTTGGGGGAAAAGCCCATGACCTCCCGCATCAGGGAATCCGTCTCCCGGGCAACGCTCCGGTGGGTGGTCGCCAGCTCCATATGGTAGCCCTTACCGGGGTCGGTAACGCTTCCCCCGGCGAGAAACGCCCCCCGGAGGAACGACGCTTTGCAGCAGTCCTCCTCCACCACCGGCAGATTCACGTGGAGCGCCAGGGTATCCTGGGCGTCGAAGCCGAAGGCTTCCATGATCGTCCCGATTTTATCGCCGTCCCATATCTGGAACACCAGCTTTCCCGGTGACGCAAGGCTGGGGTAGCTGTCAAAGGATAAATCGAAAGCTTTTTTGAACAGCTTCGGGAGAATATAGGCAAACTCCCGGCTCTCTGTAATGATTTTAATACCGTCTGCGGAAAAATGATTGGCAAACAGCAAAACGCCGAAGCACTCCGCCAACGCGCAGCAATGTTTCTGGGGCAAAATCCGGCAGACCTCCGCCTTGGCGGCAGAGGAAAAAGAGCTTGCCATGGGGAGACCACCCTTCTAATGATTCTTTCTTGCCCTTACCAGATGCGAACCTCCGGCTCTAAGCGGATGCCGCTTTTCCGATAGACCTGATCGGACACCTGAGACAGCAGAGCCTTCACGTCCGCCGCCGTCGCGCCGCCCAGATTGACGGCAAATCCGGCGTGCTTTGCGGAGATTGCCGCGCCGCCCACCTGATAGCCCTTCAGCCCCGCTTCTTCGATCAGCGCCGCCGCATACCCGCCCTTCGGGCGCTTGAACGCGGAACCGGCGGAGGGAACATCCAATGGCTGAGAAGCGGTGCGGCGGGCAATCAGTTCCTTCATTTTCCCCCAGATTTCCTCGGGATTTCCCTTTTGAAGGGCAAAATCCGCGCTGACCACGATTCCCGGCCGGTTTTCCAGCACGCTGTGTCGATAGGAAAAGGCCATCTCCGTATTGGACAGACGGAAGAGCTTGCCGTCAAAATCCATAACCTCGACGCTCTCGCAAATCTGGCAGATCTCGCCGCCGTAAGCTCCGGCATTCATATACACGCCGCCGCCTACGGTTCCCGGAATGCCGTGGGCGAACTCCATACCGGCGAGACCCAGGTTTGCGGCATTCACCGCCGCCCGCGCCATGGTCATGCCAGTCATCACCCGGATACGGGTCTCGTCCAGCCGCTCCATACCGCCAAGGCAGTCCTTCAGACAGACCACCAGCCCCCGGACGCCCTCGTCCGGCGCCAGCACGTTGGTTCCTGCGCCCAGGATAGCGCACTTGTGGTTCAGCTCAGCGCAGGCTTTCAGGATATCCGCCAATTCCTCTTTGGTTTTGGGAAACGCCATCACCTCGGCATTTCCGCCGATCCGAAAGGAGGTATGCTTCGCCAGAGCTTCCTCAAACCGAAGCTCCACATCGGGCAGTAATGCGGAGAGTTTCCGCTGGAATTCAGTCAACTCAGTCATAAACGCCTCCGGGTGTAAACTATGGTACAGTATATCATATTCCCCGGCGGTTTGCAATTATGACAAACATGAAATTTATGTAACAAAAGCCCATGCAGAAAGAAATTGCGGGAAAGCACTGCTTCCCCGCAATCTTTTCACATCAATCCTGAATCGGCACCGTCTCGGGAATCTCGCCCTCGCCCTCGGTGATCGCCCGCATGTAGGCCACATTCTTATCCTGGTCGAACCGCATGACACTGTGGATCATACCGTCTCCGTAAATGTCCACCATGTCTCCCCAGGAGTAGCCCTTGGCACGCACCGGGCAGGTACCACTGGTCTTGATCTCCAGACCGGACAGCATGGGCAGCATTTTCATGAGCAGATCTGTGATCTCGGAATTGGTCATACTCACGGTGACCAGCGGCAGAACCTCGTTAGCAAGATTCTGCAAATCGGAAATGCTCAGCTTTTTGACCTTGTCCAGCAGCGCCTCCATAAATATCCGCTGGCGCGAAGTACGCTTGATGTCGCTTTCGCCGTCGCCCTCCGCCTTGCGCATACGGACATAGGCAAGGGCGGTGGAGCCGTCCAGCCAGTTTTTGCCTTCCTTCACTTCGTAGTAATAACGGTCATGGAAGTCGTTCAGATATTTGGCCTCCGCTGCGGTCAGCTCCACATCGAGACCGTTGATCAGGTTAATTGCCTTGATAAATGCATCGAAATCAATCTCCACGTCGTAATCCACTTCGATGCCGAAGTTCTTATACAGCGTCAGGTTCATCAGACCCATGGCGTCCGCCGTGCTGTTTGTGCAGATGTAGCCATTGTGGTAAATGCTGGTGAGCTTGATCTTGCCGCCGCTGTGGCTCTTTCCGTTGGTGTCCGTATAGTTGGGATACTGCACCAGCGTGTCCCGAAGCAGCGAGGTCAGGGTTAAGGTCTTTTCGTATGTATTCACCGTACACAGGATCATGGTGTCCGCAAACCGCTCAGCCTCGCCTTCCCGGGAAGCCTGACCGACCAGAAGGATGTTGATATAGTCCGCGCTGGACGCAACATGCGGCTCCGTTGTGGCAACCGTGGTTTCCTCTGTGGCAGCCGTTGTTTCCGTGACGGCTTCCGTCGTCTCCTTCGGCTCCGTTTCCAAATTGGAATAGTCGATGGGCGGCACCTGCACTCTGTTCAGCTTGTTGAGCATGGAGTTGTAATATACCACAGCCGCAACTACCAGCGCGGCGATCAAAATCACAACAATCAGAACCGCAATCAGCACCGGCTTCTTCCAGCCGCCTGCCTTTTGCGGCTTTTTTCTTTCATAGCGTCCGCTCATGTCGTTCCTCCTAGGGATGAATGTTCCTAAATACACTTGGTTGCATTATACCATGATGCCGACGGGATTACAAGTCTATTTTTCATTTTTAGCCTTTTCTTTAAAATGGAAAGATGGGCAGCCAAAGGCTGCCCATCCGATGTATCCGATTATTTCTCCACGATCTCCAGCACTTCCATGGGGCAGGCCTTGACGCAGATGCCGCAGGCGATGCACTTGGAGGCGGGGCTGCCTTCCTGGAACACGATCACGTGCATGGGGCAGACCTCGGCGCACTTGCCGCAGCTGACGCACTTTTTCTTGTTGATCATGTACACGCCGGTCTTGGGGTTCTGGGTGATGGCCTCGTGCTCACAGGTGCGCATACACTTGCCGCACTGAATGCAGGTATTGGGCTTTGCGCCGGTACCCTTGGCAACGATGCGGACACAGCTCTTATCCTCGTCAAATTCCTTATAAAAAGCCTCGGAGCAGGCAGCGACGCATTGCAGACATGCCATGCACTCCACATTTTTCTTAGCAACGAGCTTCTTCATAGCACAGAATTCTCCTTCGTTTTTTGATTGTCTTTCATTATACATGTCTATGTGAGAAAAAGCAACAAAAACTTTCAGAAAATCCGATTTCTTGAGTTATCATATGCTAACTCAAATCAAAAAGTAGCAAATCTTTCCGTTTTGCAAGTAACGATAGAAAAGCCGTTTTGCTTATAAAGTTGCAGGAAATTGGGTATTATTACCAGCGTAAACCCCGGCGTACGGGAAATAATAGGCTTGAAGCAAGATTCATTTGGAGGTTAAAACATGAAAAAATATGCCACTTTCGTACTGGTTCTTGTCCTTACCGCGGTTCTGTTCACCGGCTGCGGCTGCACCAACCAGGAGCCCAGCAGAAACACCACCGTTCCCACCACAACGCCGACCGCCGCGACCACCGAAACGACCCGTGCTACCACAGCGCCCACCACGATGCCCCGCGTGGAGCCTTCCACCAACGCTACCATCGACAACGGCAACGGCCCTCTGGACGAAATGACCGACGCAACGGAAAACGCCGCCCGTCAGGGTACGGCTGGTGTCCGATAATCCCCCGGGGCGGTTCGCCCCGGTACATATCATCCCATGTGCCGCCGTTTCGCCGTTCGCGCCTGCACCCGCAGACGAAGCACACGGGTTTTGGGGATCACGGCGGTACTGTACGGAAAGTCCTCGCCCCGGTACTGCTTCATGATCAAATCCAGCGCCCGGCGCTTTTCCTCCGGCTCGGTCACGTCCTCCAGATATCCCCAGCCGATGACGCTTTCGTAGTTGATGGAACACGTCCCGTTTTCCAGAACCAGACCGTGGGTGCAATCCAGCTCGAAACTGGCGCGGTTGTCCTTCTCTATCAGGGCATACTTTGTCCCCTCCCGCGCGCCATGGATGTAAAGGGTCATTCCGTCCGGCTCCATTCCGAAGTTTACGGGGAGAATGTAGGGAACGGTGTCTGTGTTCAGCGCAAGATGCAGCACCTCACAGCGGGTCATCATCTCCGTGATCTCGGCGGGTTTGGTCACTTCCCTGTCAGTTCGACGCATTGCCCTTCCTCCTTAAAGAATCGTTACATATCTCGTCAGTTTTTTCTTTATTCGTTCTGCGGCGGCAACGGCCTGCTCCAGAAAATCCCCGCCGTCGGATTGCGCCTGCTTCCAGGCACAGGTAATCGTCTCCCCTGCGCACACCACCGCGCCGCGCCCCAGCCTGTCAAAGGCGTAAGAGCAGTTTTTCGCATTGGCGCTGGGGGAATCGTAGCCGTCCACCAGAAAAAACACCCGGGGATACTTGCCCCGAAGACTGCGGAGGCTTTCGGCGGAGCTGGCCGCCGTCAGAGCGCCGATTCGGGAATAGCCCAGCTTTCCCATCGCCTCCGGCGCGAACCGGTTTATCAAATCCACCGCCACCGTATGCACCAGCCGGGAACCGCAGAGCAAGTCCTGCAATTCCGGGGCGGATTTGTTGCCGGTGCGCGCTGCCACAAACAAATCCCTCTTTCCCTCCCGGCAGCCGGGCAGGAAGGGCTTGATGATATCGCTGCCCAAGTATCCGGAAACAACCAATCCGTCACAGGGGTAGCCGCTTTCTCCGCCGAAAAGCGCTTCCGCCGTTATTTGAGCAGCAGTCGGGCTGAGCAGCTCCGGCGCGTCCAGCACCGTGTAATAGCCCATATTGCGGGCGGCGTTCAGTGTCTGCGCCAGCTCCTGCAATCCTTCGCCGCCCAAAAGGGCAAATGCGCCGAAGCTCAGCCGAACCGCCGGGACGATCCCCTTCAATCCGCCAAGCAAATCCCGGCAGAATTCTCCGTAACCTACAGCGTCGTGAGCATACCGGGGCGGCAGAGCAGCCAGGGGCAGCATCAGCTCCACCATGGAAGGATTCTTCAGCTTCCGAATCTTTTCCTGTAACATATCAATAGACATACTCCCGCCTCCAGCATGTTTTTTGTTTATTGTATCACAACTTTTTCCATCTGCAAAGATAAAAACCTTCCAGTCCTGATTTTTTTCCTTTGGGGTATACTACCTGTGAAGGGAGGGAGAATTTATGAACGCAAAAGGATGGATGCTTTCCGCCGGTCTTGGCGCTGCTGCGGGTGCGGTAGCGGTTCTGATGATGCCCAGGCAGAATCCCGTACGGCGCGTTGCGGCAAAAGCCGCCAATAAGGCCGAAGACCTTGCCTGGAAGGTCGAAGACAAAATGAACGAGGTTCTTTGACAAGCAAACGCAGAACATCCCGGAAGGCTGTCCTTCCGGGATGTTTCCTCATAAACCCTTATCCTGCGCTTTCAGCTTTTGCAGACGGATGGCGCACACCGCCGTAAGGAACATTGGTATCAGCAAAATGCAGGCGTTGCTCACATGCGCCGTGTAGTCGCCGTAAAACTCCACAAACTGCCCGCCGGAAACGACCAGAAGCGACACACACCCGCACCCGGCAAGAGCGGCGCCATGGGTCAGCCATGGGGCGCCCCGGTGCTTTCTGAAACGGTACGCCAGAATCGCCAAAATAATTGCCATGACCGCGAGAACGACGCAGGAGATCGCCCCGTTATGATCGACCGTCAGAAGCGGCTCCTCAGGGGCTTCCACGTCCCCCTCCCCTTTCAGCAGAAGCACCTCCGCCCTGCCATTCTTGGGGCTGATATACCAATAATTGTTCCGCGCGGCATCCAGTTCCTGCAATTCTTCCGGCAGACTGGGGTCACCGTAGCAGCTGTAGGCTGTGGTTCCCCCCGCGTCATCCGGCGTAACATAAGGGTCAGGGGGCATTTGCTCCCCGAAGTGTACCCTGCCCCATGTGCTGAAGCAAAGAGTGCCCCTGTTTCCGGCCATGTCGTCCTCACTGCTGATTCCCTGAATAACGTCCGTATAGTAGATACGGATACTTCCGTCCTCCATTTTCATGACTTCCTTCACCGCCTGATCTGCGTCCAGCCAGATCGGTGCTTCCCAGAGGAACGCCGCGCCCAGCACGAGCGTGATCACCAGCATCACCGCCATGGTCACCGCCAAAACCCGGCGGCGCACAATTGCCTTTCTGATCTTTTTCAGTCCCGGCGCGTCTGTTTCCACCGGAATCGCCTGGGCTTTTTTCAGTATCCCCAGCTGCTTCGCGCATTCGTCGCACCCGCACAGATGCTCGTCCACGAGGGCGTTGCTCTCTTCGCTGGTCAGATTTTCCGCATACAGCGGGAGCAGATCCCGGATCACATTACAGGATAGTTTCATACATATTCCCCCATTTCATCCCGTATTTTCTGCCTTGCCCGGTGGTAGGTCACACAGGCCCAGTTTGCCGTGCGTCCGAACAGGCTTCCGATGTCACCAAAGGAAAGCTGCCCGAAGACCCGCAGGGAGAAAACCTCCTTATAGGGTTCCGACAGGTCGTGAAGCACCCGGTGAACGGCCATGGCCTGCTGAGCGTCCATGATCTGTTCCTCCACCGCCTGCTTCGGGTCGCTGATTTCCAGCTCGTCGATAGGCTGGGACGGGCGCTCCTTGCGCAGATGGCTGAGGTAGGCGTTTCTCGCCATGGAGCATAACCAGGTGCGGACGTCGCAGTCGCCCCGAAATTTCGGCAGAGCATTCAACGCCTGAAAGAATACCTGTTCCGTCAGCTCCTCCGCAAGACTTTCGTTATGACTGATCGCCCGCAGGTACAGCTCCACATCCTGAAAATACGCCCGGTATATTTGTTCAAACTCCGTCACGGCTTCACCTCCTACACCCATTAGACGCGGGAACGGGGAAAATCTTACTGCATTCGTGAAAAAATGGGAGGGGATTTTTTCCCCTCCCATATGTCAGGTAATGTCCAGCTTGACGGTCTCTCCCTCCACCCGGATGCGGATGGCGGAAATGGGATGCTGGAAGCTATCAATGATCGCCTCGGAAATCGGGTCTTCCAACTCCTTCTGGATGGTGCGTCGAAGATTTCTCGCGCCATAGGTCACGGAATAGGCCTTTTTGACCAGCAGGCGGCGCAGATCGTCGTCCCAGGAAAGGGTCAGGCCGCGGGTAGAAAGGCTCTCTTGCAGCTCCTTGAGCATGATGTCCGCGATGCCCAGGAAGTTTTCCTCCGTCAGATGGTTGAAGGTGATGATCTCGTCCACACGGTTGAGAAATTCCGGCCGCAGGAAGCCCTGCAACGCTTTCATAGTCTTCTCCTTCACCTTGTCGCCGTCGCTGCGGCCAAAGCCCATGCCGCCCACGCTGCCCTCGGAACCGGCATTGGAGGTCATGACAATGATGGTGTTCTCGAAGTTCACTACCCTGCCCTGGGCGTCCGTAATGCGTCCGTCGTCCAGCACCTGAAGCAGAACGTTCAGCACATCCGGGTGTGCCTTTTCGATTTCGTCAAACAGCACCACGCTGTAGGGACGGCGGCGAATCTTCTCCGTCAGCTGTCCGGCCTCATCATAGCCCACATAGCCGGGAGGCGAACCGATGAGCTTGGAGACGGTGTGCTTCTCCATATATTCTGACATGTCCAGCCGAATCAGGCTATCCACATTGTCAAACAGGTCGCTTGCCAGCTGCTTGACCAGCTCCGTCTTGCCCACGCCGGTGGGGCCGACGAAAATAAAGGACACCGGCCGCTTCTTGGGGGAAATGCCCACCCGGCTGCGGCGGATGGCGCGGGACACGGCGTCCACCGCCTCGTCCTGACCGACGATGTGGGTTTTCAGGCGGTCGCTCAGCCCCTTGATCTGCTCATACTCCTGCGCCTTGATCTTGGACGCGGGAATCTTCGTCCACAGCTCGATGATCCGCGCCAGATTTTCCACGGTCACGGCGGGTTTGGGCAGCTTTTCCAGCTCCTCGATCTTTGCCGCCAGCTGCATCAGCTTGCTGCGAATCAGCGCCAGGCGCTCATAGTCCTGATTCTCCGTATTTTCATTGAGCATCCGCAGCTCCAGCTCATAATCGTCCCGCTCCTTTTTCAGCTCGGCCAGCTGGGAGATTTCCTTGCACTGCAAATTCACGTCGGAACAGGCTTCGTCCAGCAGGTCGATTGCCTTGTCAGGCAAAAACCGGTCGGTGATGTAGCGCTCGGAGAGAACGACGCACTGGTGGGCGATTTCCGGAGAAATCTCCACCCCGTGGAACTCGGCATAGGACTTGGCAATGCCCTGCATAATCTGGCTTGCCTCTGCGATGGTGGGCTCCGCCACGGTGACGGGCTGGAAACGGCGCTCCAGAGCCGCGTCCTTTTCAATATATTTGCGGTACTCGGCGAAGGTCGTCGCGCCGATGACCTGTATTTCGCCCCGGGACAGGGCGGGCTTCAGGATGTTGGCGGCGTTCATGCTGCCCTCCGCGTCTCCCGCGCCCACCAGATTGTGAACCTCGTCAATGACCAGGATGATGTTACCGCACTCCTTGATCTCGCCGATCAGGCTCTTCATGCGGCTTTCAAACTGCCCGCGGAACTGGGTGCCGGCCACCAGCGCGGTGAGGTCAAGCAGGAATACCTCCTTGTCCCGCAGCTTATAGGGGACATCCCCCGCCGCGATCCGCTGGGCAAGCCCCTCGGCAATGGCGGTCTTGCCAACGCCGGGTTCGCCGATGAGGCAGGGATTGTTCTTCTGACGGCGGTTGAGAATCTGGACGACCCGCTCGGTCTCCACATCCCGGCCGATGACCTTATCCAGCTTGCCCTCCCGGGCACGGCCGGTCAGATTCATACAATAGCTGTCCAGGAATTTATGCCGTTTGGACTTTTTCTTCTCCTTCGGCTCCCCCTCTTCCTTTCTGGAAGGACGGGGCTGGGGCGCGGGGGTATTGCCGAAAAGCTGGTTCAGCAGCGGGAACGTGGCGGTCTGGCTGTCAATTTCATCGTCGTCAGAGCTGTCGCTGTCGTCCTTCTGGCCGAACATGCTGCTCATTTCGTCGCTGAGCATATCCAGATCTTCGTCGGAAATGCCCATCTGCTTTACGGCCTGGTCGATCTGGGGAATTCCCAGACTCCGGGCGCATTTCAGGCAGTAGCCTTCATTCATGGTAACGCCGTTTTCAACCTTGGTAATAAACACCACGGCGATATTTTTCTTACATTTGCTGCACATTTTTGGCTGCATAACGCTCACTCCTTTTCGGTGCAGTATAGCATATCGGGTCTGAAAAAGGGAAAACAAATTATGAACGATAACGCCCTCCGTCAGACGTTCCAGTCGCTTCCGACCTCAAATTGTTCGATTCCATCGTCATACCACAGACGGGTCATGTACAGCCCTCCCGCCGGGACCGTCGGGCCGGCGGCGGTGCGGTTGCCGGAGACCAGAATTTCGCCGATCTCCTCCGGGCGTATCTTTCCCTCGGCGGCGTAGACCACAGTTCCCGCCATGGCGCGGGCCATGTTGTAAAGGAAGCCGTTGGCGCAGACCTTGAGGGTGATCAGCTCCCCCTGCCGCTCCACATTGTAATAGTATACGGTGCGGACGGTGGATTTGACATCCGTGCCGACGCTTCTTACGGCGGCAAAATCGTGGGTACCCACAAACTGGCTGGCCGCCGCCTGCATCACGTTTTCGTCCAGGTGCCGGGGGTAAAACCAGGCGCGGTTGACATAAAACGGATTCTTAAGGCGGGAATTGTAAATCTGATAGGTATATTCCTTCCGGGCGCAGGAGCCGATGGCGTTGAAGTTCTCATGAACGGCAAAGGCTTTCGTCACCACGATGTCGCAGGGAAGGTGGGTATTCAGCGCATAGGGCAGCCGCTCCACCGGAATGGTGGAGGTCGTGCGGAAATTCGCCACGTACACCCGGGCGTGGACGCCCGCGTCCGTCCGGCCGCAGCCCGTCATATGCACCGGATGCCCAACCACCATGGCGGCGGCCTTTTCCATGGTTTCCGCCACGGTGGGCAGATTCTTCTGCACCTGCCAGCCGTGGTAATGGGTACCGAGATAAGTCAAAAACAGGGCGATATTGCGCATATTTCCCTCACATACCAAACTTTTTCAGAATGATGACCGCCGCCGTCAGCAGCGCCGCCGCGCCGAATGCGGCAAAGTCGTTACGCTGATAATGCAGCTGCTTCATCTTGGTTCTCCCCTCGCCGCCCTGGTAGCAGCGGCACTCCATGGCGGTGGCCAGCTCGTCCGCACGGCGGAACGCGCTGATGAACAGCGGCACCAGAATGGGGATCAGTGCCTTTGCCCGCTCCATCAGCTTGCCGCTTTCAAAGTCGGCGCCCCGGGCTTTCTGGGCGGACATGATCTTGTCCGTCTCCTCAATCAGCGTGGGGATAAAGCGCAGGGCAATGCACATCATCATGGAAAGCTCGTGGACAGGCACCTTAATGGCCTTCAGCGGGTTCATCAGGCTTTCCAGTCCGTCCGTCAGGGAAATGGGCGAGGTGGTGTAGGTCAGCAGGAAGGTGGATGTGACCAGCATCAGAATGCGCACCAGCATAAAGGCCGCCCGTTCCGCGCCGCCGGTGGTGATGGTAATGCCCCAGAAATCCACCAGCACCCTGCCCTCTTTGGTAAAGAACAGGTTCAGCACCCCGGTGAAAACCAGAATCATCACCAGCGGCTTCATGCCCCGGACGATGGATTTCCCCGGAATGGAAGAAATTTTAATAACCGCCAGCAGGAACAGGAGCAACACACCGTAGGATACCCACCCGGAGGCAACGAAAAGCGTCACCATATAAACGACCAGCACGATGAGCTTCGTTCTGGGGTCGAGGCGGTGAATGACGGAATTGCCCGGGAAATACTGACCGAGGGTAATGTCTTTAAGCATGGCGGTTCCCCTCCTTGAGCCGCTTGATCTCCGCTGCGGCCTGGTCGATGGTGTAGACGTTTTTCACGTCCAGCCCCAGCTTTTTCAGCTCCAGGAAGACCTGGGTCACCTGGGGTATGTTCAGTCCCATTTGGGTCAGTTCTTCGGCGTGGGTAAACACCTGGGCTGGCGGCGCGTCCATGGCAAGCTTGGAGCCGTTCATCACCAGCAGGCGATCCGTCAGCCGCGCCACGTCCTCCATGGAGTGGGAGACCATCATGATCGTGGCATTCTTCGCCTTGCGGTAGAACTGAATATTGCCCAGAATTTCCGAACGCCCCACAGGGTCAAGACCGGCGGTGGGTTCGTCCAGAATGAGAACTTCCGGCTCCATGGCAATCACACCTGCAATGGCCACCCGGCGCTTCTGCCCGCCGGAAAGGTCAAAGGGTGAGACCTCCAGCTGCTGCTCCGTAAGCCCCACGAACCCGGCGGCTTCCCGGACGCGGCGATCGACCTCTTCCGGGGACAGTCCCATGTTCTTGGGGCCAAAAGCGATGTCCTTGTACACGGTTTCCTCAAACAGCTGATACTCCGGGTACTGGAACACCAGCCCCACCCGGAACCGTGCCTGCCGGGTCAGCTTCTTGTCCGACCAGATGTCCTGCCCGTCCAGCAGCACCGTGCCGGAGGTGGGCTTCAGCAGTCCGTTCAGCTGCTGCATCAGGGTGGATTTTCCGGAACCGGTGTGACCGATGATGCCGATAAACTCCCCCCGTTCGACGGAAAAGGATATGTCGTCCAGCGCCTTATGCTCAAAGGGCGTCCCGGCGCTGTAAAGATAAGTGAGATTCTTCACTTCCAGAATGGGTTTCAAGAAAATACCTCCCAGCGGGTCAGGCCATCACCATGTCGTAAAGTGCCTGCGCGCATTCCTTTGGGTCTAATTTATCCAACGGAAGGTCAAAGCCCTCCTGATTCAGCTTCCAGCAAAGCTCCACAGTCTCCGGTGCGGCAAGTCCGATGCCGTGCAGCAGCTCCACCTGGGAGAAGACCTCCTTCGGCGTGCCGTCCGCCGCGACCTTGCCCTTGTCCAGCACCACGACGCGCTGCGCTTTGGCCGCTTCGTCCATGTGGTGGGTGATCAGAACCACCGTGATGCCCTTCTCCCGGTTCAGCCGTCCGATGGTGTCGATCACCTCTCGGCGTCCTCTTGGGTCAAGCATGGCGGTGGGCTCATCCAGAACGATGCACTTCGGCTCCATGGCAATCACGCCCGCAATGGCAATGCGCTGCTTCTGTCCGCCGGACAGCAAATGGGGCGCGTGGGTGCGGTACTCGTACATGTCCACCTGCTTCAGGGCGCTGTCCACTCTGCGGCGAATCTCCGGGCTGGCAATGCCCAGATTTTCGGGGCCGAAGGCAACGTCCTCCTCCACCACATTCGCCACAATCTGGTTGTCCGGGTTCTGAAACACCATGCCCACGTTTCGCCGAATGGTGATAAGCCGGTCTTCATTGGCGGTATCGATGCCGCAGACATAGACCTTTCCCCCGGAGGGGAGCAGAATGGCGTTGAAATGCTTGGCAAGGGTGGATTTTCCGCAGCCGTTGGTACCGAGAATGGCCACAAAGCTGCCTTGTTCAATGGTCAGGTTCAAATCCGCAAACACGGGAACACCGGGCGTGTCCTCCACGCCCGGGTACGTGTATGCCAGATGCTCTACAGAAATTATGTCGCTCAAATCAGGCATCCTCCTATTGGTTACGGCGTCCACCGGCCGGTGGCGCCGCAGGGAAGAACCAGCCCGGACTGCTTCACCGGCAGTCCCAGCTCACCGGCGGCCGTTTTGCCGCCATGCGCCGCCCCAAACACCACGTCGGAGGCATATGCCACGGCGGAGGGCGCGAGCCCGGTGGTATACGAATTGATGATGACGAACAGCGGCTCGTCGGACAGCAGCTTCACCGTCTCCTGTAAGAAGGGGTAAAAGCTGGTCTCCATCTTCCATATCTCGCCGCCGGGTCCGCGGCCATAGCTGGGCGGATCCATGATAATGCCGTCGTAGCGCCGTCCCCGGCGAATCTCCCGCTGGATGAACTTACCGCAGTCGTCCACGATCCAGTGGATGGGTCGGTCGGCAAGGCCGGAGGCCACGGCGTTTTCCTTCGCCCAGGCCACCATGCCCTTGGAGGCGTCCACATGGTACACCTCCGCTCCCCCGGCAGCCGCCGCCAGGGTTGCGCCGCCGGAATAGGCGAACAGATTCAGCACCCGGACAGGACGGCGGGCGGAAGCCGCCGCCACCTTCTCCCGGATGAAATCCCAGTTTGCCGCCTGCTCCGGGAAAACGCCTGTGTGCTTGAAATTCATGGGCTTGACGTTGAAGGTCAGGTAGTCCTTATAATGAATCTGCCACCGTTCCGGGAGCTTGTTGTCCGTCCAGTGTCCGCCGCCGGTATTGGCGCGGACATAGCGGGCGTCATAACGCTTCCACTGGGGCGCCGTCCTGGGCGTATTCCAGATCACCTGGGGGTCGGGGCGCACCAGAATGAACTTGCCCCACCGTTCCAGCCGCTCGCCGCCGCTGGCGTCCAAAACCTCATATTCCTTCCATTCATCGGAAATCCAGAGCATTGGGTCTCCTCCCTCTTTCTCTTTCACCTTATCTCAGCCGACAAAGCCGTCCCAGCCGCCATGCCAGCCGCCGTCCGAGCTGTTGTCCCAGCCGCCGGTGGTGTCTTCCTCCGTACCGCCGGGCTGATACTCCTCCCAGGAGCTCTGGTTGTGCAGCGGACACATGATATAGGGGGCATCCACGCCGTTGTTCAGGTTGTTGTAGAACCCGTGCCAGGAGGCGGGGTTGCCCTCGGAATCGATGAGATAGACATAGTAGTTGGCAGTGTAAATGTCGTTCAGCCCGAAGCCGTCCGCCGCCTTGATCTCGTCCACCTCGGCCTGGGTCAGCTTCACGAGAGATCTCGACTCGATCTGGGCGTCGCTGAACATATGGCAGTAGTCAGTCGCCACACCGCCGCCGGTGACGCAGTAGTCCACCTGCACGTGCTTGTCGCAGGTTCCTTCCGGCTCGTCGCCGTCGTAAACGTTCACGTAAACCACACGCTCCAGCCCCCGCACGTCGGCGCTGCAGGCCGCGGTGGCCTTCTTGCCGGAATCCAGGCACACGCCCACGCTGTGGAAGGCATTGCCATTGTACAGGCCTTCTCTCGGCAGGCCGTCGTGGATGGGCTGCATGACCGCCTTCCACAGCCGCGCCGCCGGGTTGGCGCTGCTTCCGGTGAGATAGATTTGCTCCGGGATATCGTAACCGCACCATACGGCTGCGGTGTAGTGGGTGGTATAGCCGCAGAACCACCGGTCGCGGTTGGAGGACGTGGTGCCGGTCTTGCCCGCGATGTTCTGTCCCGGGAAAATGGCCGCGCCGCCGGTGCCGTTATTCGCCGCGTTGAACAGGCAGTAGTTCATATAATCCACAGTCTTCTGGCTGAGGATTTTCCGGGACTCCTGCTCATTGTCCACCACAACTTTGCCGTTGCTGTCGTAGACCTTGGTAAACAGTCTCGGCTCCCGGTAAACGCCGTCGTTGGCGAAGGTCGCGTAGGCGGCGGACATCTCTCGCACGGTGGAGCCAACCGTCAGTGCGCCCAGCGCCAAAGGTGCCAGACCCACGTCGGACAGGCTCTGCCCGGAAGGCAGGGGGTAATTGTCGGTCAGGGAGCTTTGACCAAAGTTGTATTTGGCAAAGCTGTAGCCGTAATCCGCGCCGATGGTATCCAGCGTCCGGGCAGAAACGGTGTTGACGGAGGAAACGATGCCCTGATAGACGGTTCTGGCGTACTGGTACTGCCGGTTGTCGTTCTTCGGCCAGTTGTTGCCGTCGATATAGGTCATGGGCAGGTCTTTCATCACCGACGCCGGGGTGACCTTGCCGGATTCAAAGGCCGGGGCGTAAACGGAAATGGGCTTCTGGGAGGAACCGGTCTGGAGCTTTGCCTGGGTGGCCTTGTTGTAGGCCAGGAAGGTGGTCTTCTCCCCCACGCCGCCGGACAGGGCAACCACGTCCCCCGTCTCGTTGTCGATAACCACAATGGCGGACTGGAGCTGCTGCTCACTGCGGGTGGTGGGAATGTTGCTCAGATCGGTGTAGACCGCGTCCACTTGCCGCTGCACGTCCATGTCCAGAGTGGTGTAAATATGGTAGCCGCCCTTCTGGATGCGGTTGAGGTAGATGCTCTGGTCGTTGGTGCTTAAGTTGTCCCAGACCTTGCCGTCCTGCTCCGCAAGGTAGCTGGCAAAGTCCACGATCACGGCGTCCACGAACCAGGAATAGATATGCTGGGAAGCGTCCGTGCTGACCGCCACCTGCTCGCCGCACTGGGGGCAGTAGCAGGTATCTCCCTCGCCGGTGAAGTGGCTGCGGGTGTTCTCATAACCGCAGTTGTCGCAGACCGTCCAGCGGTCGGCGTCGTCGATGCCCTCTTTGAACACCATCTCCTGAGCCACGGCCGCATCGTATTGCTCCTGGGTCAGGTAGCCCTGATCCAGCATTTCGCTCAGAACGTTCAGCTGACGGTAGCGGTTTCGGGCAGCGCCGTCCCGCTCCTCGCCCTTGTACATATACACGCTCTCGGAATAGGGGTTGAACAGGGAGGGGTTATTGGTGATGCTGATCAGGCTGGCGCACTCGGCAGTGGTCAGATTCTGAAGTTCCTTGCCGAAATACTCCGCCGCGGCGCTCTTGACGCCGTAGCAGCCACGCCCCAGGTAAATCTCGTTGAGGTAATACTCCATGATCAGGTCTTTGTCGTATTCCCGCTCGAAAATCTGCGCCCGGAAAATCTCCATGACCTTTCGCTGAACGGTGACGCTTTTTTCACCGGTGTGGTTCTTGATGAACTGCTGGGTGATGGTGGAGCCGCCGAACTGCTCGTCGCCGCCGAAGAACATGTTCAGGCAGGCCTTCATGGTGGTGATCCAGTCCACGCCCTGATGCTCATAGAACCGCTTATCCTCGATGGCCACAGCGGCATGGATCAGGTTTTCGGGAATTTCGTCAATGGACGCCCACTGGCGGTCGGTGGTGGTGTAAATCTGCTGTAGCAGCTGGATATCGCCGTGGTTGTCCACGTAATAGATAAAGGAAGTCTGCTCCAGGTCATAATCGTCCAGAGACCAGTCGGCGGCCTCTGTCAGAATGTCCTCCTGCAAATAGTCTCCCAGGGTGCCGATGAAGACCGTACCGCAGATCAGCACAATCAGAAGAACCGTCGCCGCCGCGCCGAGGGCAATTTTCAGCACGGAACCGGCTACGGAGAAAATCATATACAGCAGCTTCAGCGACCAGTGGGGATTCCACTCCTGCCGGAGCTTCTTGCGCCTCCTGGGTCTTTTTTCGTTTGCCATAGGGTACCTCCAATAGAAGCAGGACGCGCCTGCCTGGTAAATCCATTATAACCAGTGTCATATTCGCATAACACTACTCATATCATTATACCATACCGGATGGAAAAACGAAAGCCCCAATTTATAAATAAACTTTTAATTGTGGGAGATACTATATTTGACAAAAGGAGGAATGCATATGCCAAAAAAGTCGGTTAGCCTTATTTTGCTTCTGTATCTCACCCTGGGGTGCTTCCGGGGGTATCTGGCGCTGTTTGACAAGGGTGCTTCCGAGCCAAAGCAGATTTTCCCCTGTCCGGTGTCCTCCCTCCCCGATGCCGACCGGGAGGCGCTGGAAAAAGGCATCCCCGTCCGCTCGGAGGACGAGCTGAATCAGCTTCTGGAAGATTTCCTGTCCTAGGGTTTCTCTGTTTCTGTACAAAATCACCTCTTGATTTTATGTCCTCCTTGCGGTAGAATATAGGCATCAAACGCGGGGGGCGATTTCCTTGGCAGATCAGTACGGTTCTGATTTCATCACCATCGTGGATGAGGAAGGCACCGAATACGAGCTGGAGGTTCTCAGCACGCTGGAGTACAACGGCAATACCTATATGGCAGTCATTCCTGCGGATGACGGTTCCGATTCTCCGGATCTGGAGGTCAGCATTTTCAAGTCCGTCGAGGAAGACGGGGAGCCGATCCTCTGCGCCATCGAGGACGAGGCGGAATTGCAGGCCGTGTACGACCTGATTATGGATTCCCTCTATTCGGAGGACGCAGAATAAAAGGCGCAAGTCTCCTGCTTGGTGCGTAGCGTGTCCTTTTGGACCCACATTTTTTTATTGGGACGTTAGACTTCCCGGCCTGTTTGCAGACCTCCCGCCCCCGCTTCGACGGAGGGTGGATGCTGGGAGCAGTAATGGTCGGGAGCGGCATCCCACCTGCCTTTTCGTGCAGGTCATAATTGGACGCGATACGGCTAAAGCGGGGTGCATGGGGAGCTTCGGCTCCCCATGTTTTTTCTTAGGGCGTATCTGACCGGTGACCGCAGATTTTTTCCTTTGGCAATCGCGTCAGTTTGTCCCAAACAACGCACTTGTGGGACGTCCCCTACGAATATTCTGTAAAATTTTTTCTAATTCCGTCCCCTTCGGCAGATTACCCCTTGAAACCGGCGGGAAAATAGATTATAATACCCTGGTCTATGCGTAAAACCTATCGCGTTATGACCAAAAGGACAAATGAGAGGATTTGATTACATGAGCGCATCCAGCAAGAAGAAGCTCCGCAATGAGCAGCAGACCGCCAAAATGACGGAAAAACAGGTCGCTGAGCAGAAGGAAGCAAAGAAGCTAACGCTTTACACCACCATTTTTGTCGTCGTTCTGGCTGTCATGGTGGTATTCGCCATTGCCATCGGCGTCACCAGAAGCATCTCCAACAGCGGCGTCCGGGAACGGAATACCGTGGCACTGACCGTAGGCGATCACGAGATCAGCAACGCCGAGCTGAGCTATTTCTATATGAGCGCCATCAACAACTTTAACTCCAATTATGGCAACTATGCCGCCATGATGGGTCTGGACACCTCCAAGCCCCTGGACGAGCAGGTCATTAACAACGACACCGGCCTGACCTGGGCGGATGATTTCCTGAACACCGCCAAGGACAACGCCCGCAGCGTCTACGCCATGGCGGACGCCGCCGAGGCCGCAGGCTTCACCCTGTCCGAGGACGAGCTTGCCGAGATCGACACCAGCATCAGCAACATGAAGATGTACGCCACCCTGTACGGCTATTCCAGCACCAAGGACTTCCTGAAAGCCCAGTACGG
>ENA-OWPN01000693-OWPN01000693.1-human-gut-metagenome-genome-assembly--contig:-NODE-693-length-41532-cov-3.156954_pt1 | contig 41532 bp, 46 predicted proteins | sample MGYA00248266_ERZ651850 | MGnify/ENA primary metagenome ERZ651850 (study PRJEB26924, sample SAMEA4378296) | human gut metagenome | biome: human gut; feature: human-associated habitat; material: faeces... | reverse complement strand
TATACCCGATACCATCCGTAATGTGTCCGGTCAGCTCCCCATTGTCATTAACGACTGTATTGACTGCACCGCACAGCTCGGCAGCCGGAGATAAATGATCCAGGTACTGTCCAATGACGGTTTTATTCGGCATGGATACGTTATAACCGCGTACCTTCAATGCCTTGAAGCCCTTTACAGCATCCTCCAGCTCCTCATTTCCAACCTCAAATGCCAGATAAGCATAATCAAGACCAAGCTTTGCGAAAGCCTCATTGTGCATCTTTGGTGATTTTGAATGACGAATCGGTGTCGCAATCAATCCGATCAATTCTGTGTGTCCGCTAATTCTTTCAGCCATAGCAATTTCCTCCTTAACGTAGCCTTACGTTCTTTTTATTTATAGAAACTCTCTTTTCTTCAAGGCGTTCAGGATATTTCGTCCCTCAGCAACGCCGTCAATAATTCTTCTTGCACGTACGCTGTCCCCGATATTGAGCAGCTCTACATCTTCATCCGCAAATGCCTGCTTTAGATCCTCCATTACCGGAGAGTATGCACGCATCCCCAGACAGACAAAGCCGTAATCAAAATCCAGGGTTTCCATCGCGTCACCGCGCTTTACCACGAAGTGATCCTTATGCACCTCTTGCAAAGCAGTGGATGTCAGTACCTGTACCTGGTGCTTTTCCAGCATATCATAGGTTCCCACCTTGGTCACCGTATCCAGATCCTTGCCGACAACCGGCAGCATTTCAACGATGCTGACTGCTGCGCCGCGTTTTGCGAAAAATTCCACTACATCTAATCCTACCGCACCGCCGCCGACAACGCAAACCTTTTTGCCGTCCAGCTCGTTTGGATAGTGCTCAATATTTTGAATCATGCCCAGGATACCACTGACACGGCTTCCTTCTGCATCGATGTTTTCCCGCAGTCCGCTGATTGGCGGAAGCAGCGGTGTAGAGCCTGTCGCATTGATGATGAAGTCCGGTTTCAGCATTTTCACAAAGGCAGGTGTTGCTGTTGTTTCCGTAAAGGTAATCAGATTGCGCAGAGACTGTGCCCGGTGAATCAGATAATCCGGAAAATCACGCAGACGACGTTTGTCCGGTATTTTGGAAATCGCAACGCTCAATCCGCCAACATGATCTTCCTTTTCAATCAGGAATGTGGTGCAGCCGACTTCCGCAGCCGTACATGCTGCCTCCAGACCGGCAGTACCGCCGCCGATAACAACAACATTGCATGGCTTTTTCACCTTCCAGCTGCGATAGTCCTCGCCCTCATTGACGCTTGGATTTACCGTACAGCGAATCGGACGGTTCAAGCCGATCCGGTGACCGGAGCAGCCAATGTTACAGGAAATGCATTTGCGAATGGTATCCTCTTTGCCGTAATGCACCTTGTTTGTCCAGTTTGGATCGGCAATCATCTGTCGTCCCATACCGATCAGATCCGCATCACCGCGCTTCAGGATATCCTCTGCGACCTTTGGATCACGGATATTTCCGGTTGTGATTACCGGCTTATCAAACGCTTCCTTTACCGCCTTTGCCATATAAGAACGCCAGCCGTCCTCCAGATAATTTGCATCAATCTGATATTGAATAGAATCTACCAAGCCACAGGAAACATCAATGATATCCGCCTCCTGCTGGAAATATTCCAACAGCTTCAATGTATCCTCCAGCGTATTTCCACCCTCGAGGAATTCATCGGCACTGATACGCACCAGAATCGGAAACTGCGGCCCGACCTCTTTGCGCACAGCCTCCAGCACCAGCTTCGCAAAACGGGCACGGTTCTCATAGCTGCCGCCAAATTCATCCTCGCGCTTATTGGTCAGCGGAGATAAAAACTGATTGATCAGATAGGAATGTCCCGCATGGATTTCAACAGCATCAAAACCGATGATCTGCGCACGCTTTGCGGCTTTTGCATAGCTTTGTACAATTTTCAGGATTTCTTCCTTTTCCAAAGCACGCGGCAATGCACCGCCCTTTTTATTTGCGACAGCACTCGCACTCACCGGCTGCATTCCGATGCGTTCTTCCACAGCACTCGCTCCGGCATGATTCAGCTGAATAGCGATTTTCGTATTGTGCTTATGTATCGTTTCCACCAGCTTGTACAGACGTGGAATGTAGTTGTCATGGTCAATGCGCAGCTGCGTGGTTCCATTGGATCCGCACGGATAATCCACACAGGCATTTTCCACGATGATCAGTCCGGTACCACCCATGGCACGCTGTTCGTAGTAATTGATGTGCAGAAAACTCATTTCTCCGTTCTGCTCACCAAAGTTTGTTCCCATCGGCGTCATGACGATACGGTTTGGAATCGTCATCTGCTTGACTGTCAACGGTTCAAAGATTGAAGAATACTTTCCCATTACTTAGCCTCCTCGATTGTGAATGTTATCTTATTCACAAACATTACAAGCATATTATATAGATTTCATCCTATGTAAACAATTCATAATTTTTACAAAATCTATAGATTTTATCTATAAATCAGGTATACTATTCCTATGGTAATATTTGGAGGTATCCTATGAATCTGAATCATTTACAATATTTTCGCGTGCTTGCCCAAACCGAGCACTATACACAGGCCGCAAATCTGCTGGACATCACACAGCCCTCCCTCTCCCATGCCATCGCTCTGCTGGAAAAGGAGCTTGGCTGCTATCTGTTTGAAAAGCAGGGACGAAATATCAAGCTGACCAAATACGGCCGGATTTTCTATGAATATATAGAAAAGGGTCTGCAGGAAATCGATCTTGGAGAGCGCCGTCTGCGTGATCTTACCTCACAGGAAAACGGCTGGATCGATCTGGCATTCATCTATACCCTGGGCAGCCACTATGTCCCCCATCTCTTGCAGAGCTTTCTGGCACAGTCACAAAACCGCAATGTAAAATTTTCTTTAAAGCAGGGCAATACGACGGAAATCCTGCAGGGCCTGAAGGAGGAAAAATACGATATAGCCTTTTGTTCCTATGTTGAGCATCAGCCGGATATCAACTTTTTGCCGATTGCACAGGAGGAGGTGGTTGCCATCGTATCCCATAGCCATCCTCTGGCACTGCATGACAGCGTTGACCTTGCCCAGTTAAAGGAGGAAACCTTTGTGTATTATGATAAGCAAAGCGGCATCCGTCCGTTGTTGGATTCCCTGTTTGAAAAGGTGCAAATTCGACCGATTATCATATGCGAGGTGGAGGAGGACAGTGCCGTAATCGGTCTTGTTGCCATCAATTACGGTATCGCTCTGGTTCCTGATATCGCCATGCTGGATCAGTTTCCTGTCAAAAAGCTGAAAATTACCAACCCTCCGCATGAGCGCTATATTTATCTGGCGACCGTAAAAAACCGCTATCTTCCCCCTGCTGTTCACACCTTCTGTAACTTCATCGTTCATCACACCTCTATTAAAAATCCGCATGTGCGTGAATGATTTTCCATTTATTTTCATAAATTTTCAAAGAATATGAAAATTTATACTTGCATTTTCCGTAAGAGTGTTGTATCCTAATGGCAATAGGAGTGATACCCGTGAACAAATCCATTCATTCAGCAGCATATTATTTTTACTTTAGATAGCCCTGAACCGAACCATTGAGATCATCGTGGTTATTTTCGCGTATCAGGGCATAAAAAAAGCATGAACGAAGCAGACGTTGATGCTTTTTTTATTGCTTGTGATGGATATAGCAGCTTCTATGATAGAACATGAGAGAAAAGAGAGGAAGAAAACAAATGAGATACGGACTAATTGGTGAGAAACTGGGACATAGCTTTTCAAAGGATATTCATGAACGGATAGCGGATTATACCTTTGATCTGATTCCGTTAAGCAAAGAGGAATTCAAGGAGTTTATGGAGAAAAAGGAATTTGCCGCAATCAATGTGACGATTCCCTACAAAAAGGATGTCATCCCCTACCTGGATGAAATGGACGAGCATGCAAAAGCAATCGGTGCAGTGAACACGATTGTCAATCAAAATGGGAAGCTGAAGGGCTACAACACGGATTTTACCGGTTTTCTGTACATGGTGAAAAAGCATAACGTACACATGGAAGGAAAAAAGGTACTGATTATTGGAAACGGTGGTGCCAGCGCTGCCATCCAGGCAGTTGTTCGTCATGAAAAGGCAGGACAAATGGTCATTGTGGATGTTGTGACAGGAAATGGTGCTATCAGCTATGATGAGATGTTCTCCAGCCATCTGGATGCGGAAATCATCATCAATACGTCCCCAATCGGAATGTATCCGCGCATTGGCAATGCTCCAATCGATATCAGTATGTTTCATAAATGCGAGGCTGTGATGGATGTAATCTACAATCCGATTTTGACTAGATTATGCTTTGAGGCACAGGAGATGGATATCAAGCGTGTAAACGGTCTGGAAATGCTGATTGCGCAGGCAAAGCAGTCTGTGGAGTTCTTCCTGGATAAGCAAATCGATGACCAGATCATTGATGATATTTACCAGGATATGTTAAAGGAGCGCTGCAATATCGTCCTTATCGGTATGCCATCCGCCGGCAAGACGACGATCGGCAAAATGCTGGAAGACCGTATGCAGAAGGAGTTTATTGATCTGGATGATGTCATCATTGAAAAGGCAGGAAAATCCATTCCGGAAATTTTTGAGGAGAGCGGTGAAGCAGGCTTTCGTGCCATTGAAACCGAGGCAGCCATTGAGGTCAGTAAGCTGAATAACAAAATCATCGCAACCGGAGGCGGTACGATCAAGCATAAGGTGAATATGGATTACCTGCGTCAAAACGGTATCACGATCTTTATTGACCGTGATGTGGACAAGCTGATCAGCTCCGATCCAAACCGTCCCTTATCCAAAAGCAGTGATGCCCTGCAGAAGATGCATGCCGAGCGTCTGCCGCTGTACCAAAAATATGCAGCCTACGTTGCCGTAAACAACAGTGACATCGAATCAACCGTCAAAGAAATAGAAGAAGCCTATCACAGCATTTTAATTGATGCTGTCAGCGATTAGAGGAAAAGAGGAAACTGTATGATTATCACATTGAAAAAAGATGCCCCAAAGGCAGAGGTTCAGAAGCTGATTCACAATCTTGAAAACAAGGGTTTATCCGTAACCATGATTCAGGGAGACAGCTACAATGTCTTCGGACTGGTCGGCGATACCTCCAAAATTGATGAAAAGCTGGTAAAGGCACATCCGTTTGTAGAAAATGTCACACGTATTGCCGCTCCCTATAAAAAAGCAAACCGCCTGTTTCATCCAGCGGATACGATTGTCGATGTAGCCGGTGTAAAGGTCGGCGGCAATGAAAAAATTGCAATCATCGGAGGCCCCTGCTCGGTGGAGGGAGATACCCAGATCATGGATATCGCAAAGCAGGTAAAGGCAGCTGGCGGCGATATGCTGCGCGGGGGTGCCTATAAGCCGAGAACAAGTCCGTATGCTTTTCAGGGAATGGGAAGCGAGGGGGTTGCCTGCATGGTGCATGCCAGGGAAACCTATGGACTGCCGATTGTCAGTGAATTGATGAGCGCTGATAAAATCGATGAGTTTGTCGAGCATGTGGATCTGATTCAGATCGGCGCCAGAAATATGCAGAATTTTGATTTGCTGAAGGCTGTTGGCCGTGTCAACAAGCCGGTGCTGCTGAAGCGCGGTCTTGCCAATACGATTGAAGAGTGGATCATGGCTGCGGAATATATCATGTCAGAGGGAAATGAAAATGTCATTTTCTGCGAGCGCGGTATCCGTACCTTTGAAACATATACGCGTAATACCCTTGATCTCAGTGTTGTTCCTATCATTAAGGAAAAGACACATCTGCCAATCATCATCGACCCGAGTCATGCGACCGGTGACTGGAGACTGGTGGAGTCCGCTTCTCTGGCCGCAATCGCAGCAGGTGCTGATGGTTTGATTATTGAGGTGCACAACGATCCGGAAAATGCATGGAGCGATGGTGCGCAATCCCTGAAGCCGGAACGCTTTGCCGAGGTGATTCGCAAGGGAAGAGAAATTGCCGAGGTCATTGGACGCAGTATGTAAGCTGCACACAAGAAAAAACTGCCGATTTCAAGGAAGCGCAGACATAAAAAGAGTCCCGATGTATAACATTCATATATGGATTTATAGTAAGTCTTTTTCGAACGCTTAACCATAATCGAAGAAGTATGAAAAGGAAGACGAGTAAGCAATCACGCTGTACCATCTTCCTTTTTTCATTTGCGTAGAAATACCCGCTCCAGTCAAGCCTTTGTTCCTAACATAGGAGGCTCTTACAAGAGGATTCCTTTTCCCTGTAGCTTACAGTGCTTCCTCTTTGCAGCTCAGTGCAGATTTTGCCGTTTTACAGAAATATTTCATCGCCTGCAACGGATACTTACCGGCAGCTGTTTCCCCGGTCAGCATAATACTGGAAGCACCATGGTAAACGGCGTGAAAAACATCACTGACCTCTGCTCTTGTCGGTATCGGATGCTCCATCATAGAATCCAGCATCTGTGTGACGACCATATACGGCATGGAATGCTCTTTGCATATATCCTGTATGTTTTTCTGCACAGCCGGCAGCTCCCACAGCGGCATTGCATTTCCCAGATCCCCTCTGGCTATGACAATCTGGTCACAATGAGGAAGCAGCTCCTTTAGATGTGTGACCCCCTCCATATTTTCGATCTTCGCATATACCTGCAGCTGTGGACATCCAATGCTGCTCAGCGTTTCCTTCACCGTGATCAAATCCTGTGCATGTCTTACAAAGGGCTGCATTATTCCGGTAACACCGTATTGCTTCGCCACCTTCAAATTGCGGATATCACTTTCGGTGAGTGTCGGCAATGCAATATGACCGTTAACCAGAGCCACACTTTTTCCGGATTTCAGTACACCCCCATGTAGCACAGTACACAATAAGGTGTCTTCCCTGACCTGCGCCACCTCCAAAAGAAGACGGCCGTCATCCAGCAGCAGCTGTTCCTGTTCCTTTACATGCGACAAAAGCTGTACAGGAACCGGAATTTCCTTTCCCAGCTCAATCTTCTGCCCTTCCTTTAGCAGCACAGGCTCCTTCAGCTTACCGATTCGCAGCTCCGGCCCCTTCATATCAATAAGCAGCTTCGCCTGTATGCCAGCCTGTTCCTGTGCCTGGTGAAAGGCATCCAGCCATTCCCTGCAATCCGGTAAATCCACATGGGATAGATTCAACCGCACTCCGTTCATACCCATACAAAGCATTTTATACAGAGCCTCCCGGGTATGCAGGGACGGCCCCAGTGTTCCATAAATATCGATTGTTTTCATAATTTTGTACCTCGCTTTTTCCATTATAACAGAGGATGTGTGAAAAGCCAGCAGTATCCTGAAAATTCATGCGGAATCATGCTTGCTATTCATAATAAGATCATTAGATGAATACAAGCTGTAACTAAAACTGTATGGCTGATCGTCACCGTTCTACAGTATAAGAATATTCTATCTTCCATAAGCTGTATTTCAGTCCTGTTGTGAACAGAAACAGAAATTGCAAATTCTATACAGGTTTTCTGTATAAATTAACGTGTATCTTGTATAATGAGCATAAAGTATAGACAGGAGGCAAGCAGAATGAAAGAAAAGAGAACATATCTTTACCGGGTAAGTATCCTTTGTTTGCTGTTCCTTACGTCCTGTAAGGATGTGAATAAGGCTTCTGAGCCGGAAAACAGAGAGTCCAAGGAAACTGTATATGAGCCAATCGCAGCTAATGATATTCGTCATGTCAACATCAGTGGGAATGCAAGATCAATTATCATAAAGCAGGGTACGGATACAGCCTTTCATTTTCAGAATGCCGATTTGAATACTGCTCATACGTATGAGGTACATAGCACAAAAAAGGATGATACTCTTGATATTATCATTACCATGGAGCATGGCGAAGCGGATCATGATGTGCTTGGTTCATTTCTGCTGTATCTGCCACAAAAAGAATTTGATTCGATAGAAACAGCAGGTGATTTTAAACAGACGCATATCAACACAATCCAGTCCGATATTATTGTACATGCCAATTCATCTGTAGTAGTTTTGAATGTAACGGCTGCACAGCTGAAGCATGATATCCTGCTGGATGGAACAGAAGCAGCTGCCTTTAGCAGTGTCTCGGTTTATCTGGATACACTGCCTACAAATATATGCATGGAGATAAGCCCCACTCAAAAGGGCTCCCTTCACGATCCGCAGCATATCCTTACCGATGGCAGGCTGATATCCGGCACAAAAAAGCCTGTCATACGTATTAACGGCGCTAAAGAAGTCAATTTGTATAAAAAGGACAGCTAAGTGACTTGCGCTCCCTGTGCATACGCGGCTTACAAACCGACGGAGCAATTCCAAAAGAAAGAATGCAGTCTATAGATATTTATAGAACTGCATCCTTTTTTTGTATTCACAGGAAGTCTTACACAATCGTAAACGGATGGCACAGCGGCGCAGCTATGATTTTGACTCCCTGCAGCTTTTTTGACAAATATGCCGCCATATCCTGGATAAAGATATGCTCAATTCCATAATGACCGGCGTCAATCACGGCAAGCCCCTGCGCAACGGCATCTATGCCCGTATGATGGGATATATCTCCGGTAATCAATACCTCACACTGCTTGTCAAGTGCATGTGAAAGCATACTGTTTCCGGCTCCTGGCGATATGGCAATACGCTGTACCGGCTTGTTTACATCACCATAAACCTGCACGCCCTGCAGCTCAAAGATCTGCTTGAGCTGTTCGGCAAGCGTAGAAAGCGGTATTGCAGTATCCAGGCTTCCATATTGCCCGATGCCCTTTTCATCCTCACTTGTGACTTCCAGAACCCGTGCGTTGTTCAGATGCAAAAGACGTGCAGATAGCTCTCCCATACAGGCAACATCGTAATTGGTATGCATCGCATAGCAGCACATATCTGCTTGTATCAGCGTTAAAAGCCTTCTGCCGATAAAATCCTGATCGTGAATCGGTTTAATTCCGTTAAACAGCAACGGATGATGGGTAATCAAAAGCTCTGCATGCTGTGCAGCCGCAGCCGCAATCACCTCATCCGTGGCATCGAGTGCAATATATATCGTGTTTACTTCCTTATCATAGCGGCCTGTCTGCAGCCCGCAGTTATCCCAGTCCAATGCATAGGCTTTTGGACAGCGTTCCTCAAGTATATTTAAAATATCAGCACAGCGCATATGCTTACCTCCCTTTGTTACTGAAACGGATCAAATGAAAAGCTCGCATCAAAGCGCACAAGAAATTCACTGATCAGCTCAATGATCGTTTCCAAATCCCGATAGCAGGCAGTCTCGATAGAGGAATGCATATAGCGAAGCGGGATGGAAATAAGAGCAACCGGCACCCCGCCGTTTGTGAAATGGACAACATCGCCATCTGTACCGGCCTTACCGGCGAATACCTCCCACTGCACATCCAAATGACATTCCCTGGCAATCGTTGCCAGCGCCTTATTCAAAGGCTTGTTGATCATGCTGTTGGAGCACAGAACAGCTCCCTTTCCAAGCTCCACCATACCGCTCGCATCTGCATTTACTCCCGGATAGTCACTGGCAAAGGTCACATCGACAATCAATGCACAATCCGGCTGAACACGGCATGCCGTATGATATGCACCACGCATGGTTGTTTCCTCTCCACAGGTAGCTGCCGCAAAGATTGCGCAGACTGCTTGTTTTTCCTTTGCCTTCTTCAAAGCCTCCATGATGATAAAGGCCCCGATGCGATCATCCAGTGCACGCCCGGCAAGCTTTCCCTCTGCCAGCTCCACCATATCCGTAGCAGCACACACAGGATCACCGATAGAAACGACTTTCTCACATGCTTCTCTGCTGTCAAAGCCCAGATCAATAAACAAATCCTCAGCCTTGACCTGCTCCTTGTTTTCCAGCTCACTGTTCGTCACAACGACACCCGGAAGGATTTTGGATGCACAGATGACCTGTACATGGGTACCGAGATACAGAATTGGATGTATACCACCGGCCTTTGTTACCTTCAGCATTCCGTTTTCTGTGATATGTGTTACCAGAAATCCGATTTCGTCAATATGACCGCAAAGCAGTACTCTGGGTTTTGCTTGCGGATTCAGTGCACAGATCACATCCCCGGTTGCATCCGTCAGGATTTCATCACAATGCTTATTCATATGCTGTATAACCTTTTTCTGCAATGCAATTTCATGTCCGCTGACACTTGCTGTCTTCAGCATTTCATATAAAAATTTCTTATCCATTTTTCTTTATCCTCCATTTCATATATATCATATCCAATAAAAACGCCAGCATACAGCCGATGCTGTAGCATACAAGATCACTCCATACAAAGCCCTGACCGAGAAGATAGCGAAGTGGTGTTGCACGCAGTGCATTCAGCCAGTCGTATTGCAGAAGCTGTGAGCATTCGATGGCAAAGGAGAACAGCAGTGTTCCAAGAAAAACTGCATTTGCTTTTGCCTTTGGAAATAGCCAGGCAAAAATCCCATACATCATCATTGACCACAGCGTATCACCTCCATATTCTTGAAACCAGTCAGGAAGAGGAAGCGAGCTTCGTGATGCCAGTCCTGCAAAAATCATAAGAGCTACAAACACGGCACAGCTTATGCGGCTTCGCTGTTTTTGTTTTATCATATACGACTCCTCCTAATAAAAATAGAGTGTTCCCACTCTATTTACGAATATACTGAATTGCGACACATTGCGGCCCGCCCTGTGTGATAAATGCCGGAGAGAGCTTTAACAGCTCCAACTCAGTATCCGGAAAGGCCTGTTTTAAACGTTCGATAAAGAAACGGGCATCCGCAAGCGCATCCGCATGCGCTACATAAATGCGGTAGTCCGCATCAACACCATGCTCACGAAAATACTCGATGATGGCATCCGCTGCCTTGGACAAGGTACGGGTAATCGTAAATTTATCCAACCGGCTTCCATTCTCCACCGCATGCATCACAGGCTTCAGCTTCAGCAGTCCGCCTATGCTTGCGGCTGCCGGCTTTAATCTGCCGCCGCGTTTCAGAAAGCTGAAATCCTGCGGTATCAGAAAGGAATGCTCATGTGCCATACTGTCCTTCAGCGCTGCCACGATTTCCGCAGCCGTTTTTCCCTCATCCCGCAGCTTAACCGCTTTTTCCACAAGGTAACGGTGCGGCCCGCACAGCGTCTGGGAATTTAAAACGGTGATGTTATCCGCATGCATTGCCTGTTCCTTCGCCATGCATGCCGTCTGATACGTACCTGACAGACCATCCGCCATACAGATATTGAGAATTTCCTCATCCCCCTGCTCCTCATAGGCAGCCAGCACATCGCCAATCGGCGGCTGTGATGTCGTCGGTATCCCACCCTCTTTAACCTTTTCTAAAAAAGCGGACGTGTCGAAGCAGAGATCCCGGTAATGCTCATCCTGGATACTGACACAGAGAGGAATTACATGAACATCCATGTCCTTTCCTTCCGTGATTGTGAAGAGTGCAGATGTGTCTGTAATGATATGTACCATGCTATCTTTTCCTTTTCTTAATTGACCATTTCCATGCGCGTTTTATAATCGGGCATGTAGTTCTCTATAATATTGTAGAACGCCTTGGAGTGATTCGGCTGAATGAAATGTACAAACTCATGCAGCACCACATATTCGATGAACTCAAACGGATAATGAATCAGCTTCCGGTTCAGTGTTATCGAGTTCTTAGCCGGTGTACAGCTTCCCCATCTGCTTTTCATATCCCGTATTTTCACTTCCGGAAATTCCAGATGGTAATCGCTCAGCGAGCGAAATGTCAATGTGGCAACATCCAGGAATACATCCTTGCACAGCTTATCGAGAAACTGCCGGACGACCTTTTCCGGATCTGCCTGTTCTCTGCATTGTACATACAGAGTGTCCTTGTCATAGCTTACGTGGTTGTATTTCCCTGTCGTCCTGCGGATTTTCAGAGAATTTCCAAACAGCACAATATGCTTGTCGTCGATCATGGTACGCTGACTTCTTTCCTGCATGGATTTCTGATGCTTAACGATCCAGGAAACCTTACTGGAGACAAAGTCGTCGATTTTGTCCATGGGCACAAACGGATTCGCACTGACCACGACCTCTCCCTTGGAAGAGATCCTCATGTTGATATTTTTTACCTGTTTTGTAACCAGTGTATAGGTAATCGGATATTTTCTACACTGAACAACCTTTTTATTTACATCCATTTAACTACTACCCCAATCTCTAGTGCGCATTTAATTATCTCATACTTGATTAAAAAAATAAACAGTTTTTTCATATTGAATTCTGGAATTTTTTACAATCCTAAAAAGAGACAGAAATGCATCTGTTTTCACATTGTTTTTCACATTCTGCATCAATTTATGTTACAATACCTGCGGTGATATTTATGAGCTATAACAATCCGTTCCCCTATAGTGATGACAACAAGCGTTACCACACCTGGAATTATTATCTGAAGCACCGCTTTCACAGCAAGGTGTTTAAGGTTCCCTTGAATGCCAATTTTTCTTGTCCCAATCGGGACGGTACCTGCGGTGTTGGCGGCTGTACCTTTTGCAGTGCTCTTGGCAGCGGGGATTATGCAGGCAATATACAGGATGATCTGTTTCAGCAATATGAGTCCGGTATGCAAATGATGCAAAGAAAATGGCCGCAGGGTATCGGGATGGCTTATTTTCAGGCATACACAAACACCTATGCTTCCCTGGATACATTACAGCATACCTTTGATCCCTTTGCACAGCGAAAGGATATTGCTGCCATCAGCATTGCCACACGTGCCGATTGCCTGGAGGATGATAAAATCGCCTATCTACAATCGCTGACTAAAAATAAGGAAATCTGGGTAGAGCTTGGTTTGCAGAGCATCCATGATGAAACCGCACAGCGTATTAACCGCGGCCACACCTATGCGCAGTTTCTGGATTGTATCGAGCGGCTGAAAAGCACTGATTTAAAAATTGCCGTACATCTGATGAATTCCCTTCCGGGAGAAACTAGCGGGCAAATGCTGCAAACTGCTGCAGCACTCGCGAGGCTTCCCATTCATGCCGTCAAGATTCATATGCTGCACATCATGGAAGGCACCCGCATGGGAATCGAGTATAAAAAGCAGCCCTTTCCCATGCTGAGCAGAGAGGAATACATCGATACCGTCATTCGCCAGCTGGAGCTGCTGCCTGCAGAAATCATCATTCAGCGCTTAACCGGTGATGGCGTAAGGGAAGCACTGCTTGCGCCGCAGTGGACCCTCAAAAAAGTAACGATTCTCAATGATATCGATAAGGAAATGAAGCAGCGTAATACCTGGCAGGGAAAGTACAATACGTAACCTTCCCTTTTTTTTCGCATACAATAAGGCTAGAGGTGACAAGCAATGAAGATTCTGGCTGTACTTATGCGAATTGAAAGGCTGGATAACGCCTGGAAATGGTTTATCAACAAGTCGTATATTCACTGTGTTGAGGCTCTGGGCTGGACCATATATCCCATCTGCAGCACATCCTGTCTGAGCGCAGCGCTTACCGTATGTGATGCCCTGCTTCTGCCCGGCGGCTATGATGTATCCGGCTATTATCTGAAGGAAGCACGCAACGAGCATTGTACTACCTACGAGCAGCCTATGGATCATCTGGAATTTCAGGTAATCGACGCATTCATGAAGCATGAAAAGCCGATACTGGGCATATGTCGGGGAATGCAGACGCTGAATGTATATGCCAAAGGCTCTTTATTACAGCATATCGATACACAGACACATGCTCCCCAGCACAGGCATATGGTACACAGCAGCTCACGCAGTATGCTGAAGCAGCTGTATCCGCACAGCTTTTCTGTAAACAGCTATCATCATCAGGTAGTCGGGCGGTTGGGGGAAGGCTTTTTTACCTCTGCCTTCAGTGAAGAAAACTATGTAGAAGCCATGGAGCATGAGAACGGCCGCATTCTCGCTGTCCAATGGCATCCGGAGCTATTGGAAGACGATCAGATCTTCCCTTATTTTCTGGATGTTGTCTGCGCCTGAAGCTTGCGTCTGCTTTTCCACCATTTCCAGACAAGCCACAGCATGATAGCCAAAGAAAACCAGGTTCCAAAAGCATCGACATTCATTACTGTACCCAGATATCGCAGAGACAGGGTCACAAGCAGACTGCGCAGCAATCTGGCAAACCCATCACACAGCAGAAACGGAACTAATCGCATACTGGTAAAGCCGGCAAGGTAGGCAAGCAGAAAATCCGGAATCGGCGTAATACCGCCAATGAAAACAGCCAGCAGGCCATAGCGCTCCATCAGTTCCTCGCCATGTGCCACATCCTCTTTTGCCGCGATGTTGTATAGCACCTTTTTGCCCAGCATCCGGGCAATTCCATAGCCGATGGCACCGCCAATACAGGTACCGATTGCACCCTCCAGCGAATATAGCAGCCATTTTTCAGGTGTATGCAGTACCAGCGGTACGAGTATGACTTCCAGGGAAGGAAGTGGAAGAAATGCCTTCAAAACAGAATACAGTATCAGACCGATATCCTGCCATACGATAAAAAAATCCTGTACGTTCATGAAATCCCCTCATTTCATTATACGTACAGGCTCTGTTTTTATACCAGCTCCAGCAGATTATCAATCACCAAATCCGGCCGCAGTCCCGATTTCTCACAATCCTGACGCGTATGCACCCCGGTGGTCACAAAGATGGTGGAACAGCCGTTATTTAAACCGAATGCTACATCGGTTTCCAAATTATCTCCAATCATCAGTGCGGCTTCTTTTTCAATGCCTGCATACCGCAGTGCTTCCTGCAGCATCGGTGCATGCGGCTTGCCGATCATCAGAGCCTGCTGTTCGCTGCAGTATTCCAGCATATGTACCATTGCCCCGTTTCCGATATGAAAATAATCACCATGGGGCAGCCTTCGATCCGGATTGGTACCAATCAGCCTGGCGCCCTTTTGCAAATGATAAAAGCCGCGGCACAGCTTTTCATAGGTCACATGGGAATCCAGCCCGGCAAACACAGCCTCCACATCTTCATCGCATAAAGTAAAGCCCTGCTCTAAAAGCGCTTCCTCCATGCCCTGCTCACCGATGTAATATACTCGCTTCCATGGCCTTTCATGACGTACATAGGAAGCGGCCGCCATAGCACTGGTGATAAACTGCTCATCCCGTATGCCGTTAAAGCCCATGGCTTCCATCTTTTCACGATTCTGTGCATGCGTACGCATAGCATTGTTCGTTAAAAAATAATAAGGCAGCCTGAGATGATTTAACGCATCCACAAATGCAACAGCACCCGCAATGACCTCATCCCCGCGATACATCGTACCGTCAAGATCGAGAAACAGTGTTTTATGCCGCAGTAGCGGATGCATCATCGTATACTCCTATGTAATGATGTAGAAAAGCCTCCTGTGAAAACTGTTCCTGATCAAGGAATGCTTTCATGAGTACGCATAACAGGGAAAGCAAGGCCTGCTGTGTTGTACTTTTGAATCTTACAACACTAACCTCATCCAGTACAAATTCTGCAATCTGATGATCAAAACAGATAACAACGCGTTTTCCCGCATGCATACCGCAATAGAAGCGGTAATATACATCATGATAGAGCAATTCATAGCCATCCCTGCTCTTTTTCAGTTCTCCAATCTGCTGATCACCCTCATATACAGTGAAATTCATGCATGGATGAAATTTGGAATACCATTTGCGAATCTGATAAAATCCCATAATATCATCACCAAACATGTTTTTCAAATAAACCGACAGCAGTCCGTCCTCCTTTTCATAGGATGCATGAAATACACAGCGTCCCTGCTCCTCAATCCTGTATTCGTCAATGTCCTTTCGCATCGTAAATTCCATTGTCCTCACGTCCTTTCATGAAAAAGCTCTTGATAGCACAAGAGCTTTTTATCCTAACCCACTATCGTAGGGTTACACAGTCTTTCATATGTCACCCTTATTATAGGCGAATTTTTCTTTTTTTTCAAGATGTGGGACACGTGTGCCTGCATTATTTTTTCAATACAGTCCCCTGCGCTATGTAAAAAAGGGAATAATCGACAATATGGCTGTACTTATTGAATTTCCATTTCCTGCAGTTGCAGTAGCATATACCTGACATCCCTATTTCTTCTTTAGCTACAGCCTTATAAACCAGGGACTATCCTGCTTTCTTCTCCGTCTTCTGTTTCTGAAAATGATGCACATAGTAAAAAATAAGCAGCAGCGGTATTATGGTAAAGGCGGCGACGATATACAGTGTCCAGTCATAGCCGAATGCCTTGGAAAGATATGAGGTGATCAGTGGTGTGATCAGTCCGCTGACACCGATAAATACAGCCATGGCAAACATCTGTGCACTGCTGAACAGCTTTTCCGGCGTGATTTCTTTTATGAGCACCTTACTTGTCAGCATGATGATCGGAAGGGTCACCAGCTGCAATGCGGCTGTCAATATAATCATCCACGGCTGAAAGGAAATCCCGTACAGCAGAAATTTGATGCCATACATTAGAGTACCAAAATACAGCAGGGTCTTCGTCTGAAAGCGTGCGAGTATTTTAGCGGAAAACAGAAACAGCGGTACCTCCATAAAGGACTGCAGAGCCCATTTAATACCAACAGCCGTGCTGTTTCCTCCAATATCCAGCATTTTATCAATGACCACATACTGATCCGCAGTCCCGATCATATACACAAGCAGATAAATGAACACCAGCAGCAGATATCCTCTGTTTTTCAAAAGCTGCTGCACACTCTCCATCTTGATCCGCTCGCCCTTCTTTTTATCTGCATCCTTTGCTTTGATAATCAGCCAGCATAAAATCACACTCACAATACCCAAAGATATCAGTACACTGGTATAGTGAAACCGGTGAACAAGAAACCCGGCAATCGGAGAACCAATCGTCAATCCCAGTGCCCCGCTTGCCCGCAGCCGGCCGTAATTTTCCTGATCAACCTCCAGCATCCATGTTTCATCCAGCCCCATGATCACCTTAACCATGCCACCCATCAGTGCAACGGTGAACAGATGGTACCAGAAGATCTGATGCTCAACCAGAAACATCGCAAAGCTGCTGGCGGTCAAAAGCAGATAGGCTGCCAGAAAGAACACCTTTACCCTTTGAAAACGATCGCACAGATAGCCAAATAGAAACTGCCCTACTATCGCAACGACTGCATTTGCGGCTAGAATATATCCTCTTTGTACGACGGTATACCCCAGCTTACTCAAAAAGGGAATCATTTGGGTATTAACCATGGAAATGGCAAAAAACGCAAGAAAGTTCATGGCATACAGAAGCCATCGCATTTGTTTTGTAATCGTAATCACATCCTCAGATATAGTATGTCCCTACATTTACGACCTAAAAATCTTTTCCCTTTTCTTTTCACATATTGTATAATATAGCTATTGAAACGGTGGTGACTATATGCAGGAGCATCTTGATACCAAAAGAATACTGGCGGCAGCTTTAAAGCAGCTCACCGGCAGAAAGAGCTTTGATAAGATTACGATTGCGGATATTACACAGCAAAGCGGCTATAACCGCCAGACCTTTTACTATCATTTCCGCGATAAATATGAATTGCTGTACTGGATTTATACCGATGATGCACAACAGGTATTTGATGAGCATCTCAGCTTTGAAAACTGGCCGAAATATATCTCTGCACTACTGAATCACATGCGCAGTGAAAAGGAATTTTATATCAATACCATACGCAGTGATGAAAACTGCTTTCAGCAGTTTCTCTTTGAGCTTACAAAATCCATTTTTCATATGGCGATTGAAAGCCTCGATCAGCATCATCAGATCAATGAGGTGGAAATGAATTTTTATTCCGAGTTTTACAGCTTTGGTATCACCGGCGTCATTATCAGCTGGGTAAAAAGTGATATGAAAGAACGAGCAGAGCGTGTCAGCGCGAATCTGAAGTCTCTGGCACAGGACAGTGAAAAGCTGGCATATTCCCGCTATCGGGAAGCATTTACCAAAATTACAAGCGAGGAGGAAGAACATGAAAAGCGAAATTGAGCATTATGAGAAACGAAGCGGCGGCACAGGAACTATGCATATCGAACGTCTGCTGCAGCCGGAGGAAATGGGACAGCATGTCACGATGTATGCAAAGGTAACCATCGATGTCAATTCATCCTTAGGTGTACACCAGCATAACGGTGATGGTGAGGCTTATTATATTCTGCAGGGTACAGCACTCTATGATGATAACGGTGTTAAGCGTGAGCTTCACCCTGGGGATGTCACCTTTACACCGGATGGCAGCTCACACGGCATTGCAAATATCGGTGATGAGCCACTGGTATTTATGGCATTGATTATAAAAGCATAGAAGGCTGCTTGCCTTCTTTTTTTCTTATACAGATATGCTATCATTCCATATTCAGAAGAAAACTCCTGCGTTTCCTTTCCTTTATCAATACGGACAATGGACAAAAACAGGCACAAAATGACAGTACAAAGGAAGCAAAGCCGTGCTATACTATGCGCAGACATAGAAGCAGGAGGATACGAAATGAGCAACCTGATTACCACATTATTTATGCTGATGTCCGTTGATGGAAAAATCAGTACAGGGGCATCTGATGAGCTGGATTTTGACAAGGATTTTCCGCATATCAAAGGGATGCGAGAAGGGCTGCAGCAATATTACGATATTGAGCAGACAACAGATCTTTGGTCGCTTACATCCGGAAGAGTTCAGGCAAAAGTAGGAGTAAATGAAAAGCAGCTGCCTGAGAAAACACCGGTTTCCTTTGTTTTACTGGATAACCATCATCTTACAGAGCATGGAATCACCTATTTTTGTGCACGGGCAAAGCAGTGTATCCTTGTGACCGCAAACAACAGACATCCCGCGTTTCAGATACAGGAAGATAATCTGCATATTTTATATTATGACACTATAAAATTAGCTGATTTTTTAAGTCAGCTTCATACAGACTTTGGCTGTGAGCGGATAACCATACAGACCGGCGGCACACTAAACAGTATTTTTCTAAGAGAAAAGCTGCTTGATTATGTGGATCTTGTTGTAGCTCCCGTGCTGATTGGTGGGAAACAGACTGCTTCCGTGATAGACGGGGAAGCAATTACCTCGGTATCAGAGCTTTCCAGGCTTGGTATTCTGGAATTGGAAAGCATCACACCATTAAAGGCCTCCTATCTGCGGCTTCGTTACAGGGTTATTTCATAAGCATGAGGTATGGGTATTCATGCTTCAGTATTCAGCTAAAGATAGTGATTCGCATACCTAAATCATTAAGTGCCTGTAGGGTGTACCAAAAAACGCCTTTACTCTATTGAAAATGCGCGTTTTTTATATTTTAAAGCTGAATAATCATATCATCCTCTACTACTTGAATTACTATTTAGCGATATTGATTTAATCCAGCTATTTAAAATCTGGAAAAATCCAAGTTAGGATATCGGTAATTATGCCTATGATTCTTCCTTGTTTATCTCCTTTAATTTTTTCTTTTGCCACATATGCTATTTGTTCTTTGGTAAAACCTTCTCTTATCAAATCTTCTACCTCAGTTTCAGTAAACTTTTCTTTAATTAGATTTTCTTGTTCTTCATTCTCAACTGATGGCTTATTACTATGATGTGTTTGCTTTTTAATCATATTTCACTCCATTTCCCCGCGCTTCTTGCACAGTTGCAAATATTATATGAAAGATATACAAATTGCTTATTTTATTACTATCTGGACTTTATTTCACACTTCTCACTTATAATTTTATTTTATACGGAATACACACAATTAAAGTATTGATTGCCGTTAGAAAGTTTCACTGACAGTAACTTGTGCTGTTGATCAGTATAACGAGTAAGACAATGAATAAGGGCATTAAGATGGAAATAGTAAAAAACGCGCATAAACATTATCATGTTTTTAAAATACACTATCAAACAACAACATATAGTTTTTATTCTTATAACACCCCTGGCTTTCAAATTTCCAGTATATATCCAAGTATAATTATGGTATAATTATACCATAAAGGAGATGATAATTATGTCAAATATTATACCAATTCGTGATTTAAAGAATACTTCAGCCATTTCTGACTTATGTAAGAAGACCAATGAGCCACTATTCGTAACTAAAAATGGTTATGGAGATATGGTAATTATGAGTATGGAAACTTATGAAGAAAAAATGGCACTATTAGATGTGTATGAAAAGCTTATGGTAGCAGAAGAAGATTGCAAATATGGTTACACTGTTGATGCTAAAGAATCACTAAAAAAGCTAAGAGAGAAATATGGCGTATAAAGTTGTAATGTCAGAATCTGCTGAATATGACCTTGAACAAATCTTGAATTACTTAACAGTCAAATTATATAATCCTATTGCTGCAACGAATTTTGTCAACAAATTGGAGAGTTGTTTTAATCTATTAAGTGAGCAACCTAAGATATATGCTTTATCAAATCAAGAATATTTAAATAAATTAGGATACCACAAATGCGTGATTGATCACTATGTCATGCTTTATCGAATTAACGAAGATAAACAAGAAATTGTAATTATGCGTATTTTCTATGGCAGACAAGATTACATTAAATATTTATAAACGGCCTTATATATTCTGTATTCCTTGCACATATGGAACACACATTTATAAAAAAAGAGCGAAAGAATGCAAATATTTTCTATATATTTCTTTGGCTTTGAAACTTTCCATGTCATTCGCATACGTATTGTTTAAGATTTTCATGATGTAATCCATCCGTTGCCCTTTTGAATATTGTATCTTGATTTGAAAACGATTTTAGGTCATTGAAATCATATTCATATGAAAAAGCAGCATCTGGTCAGTCTTTCGAAAATCGTTTTCGTCTTTTAATAAGATCGTAATGGAATCTATATTTCATTATTTTCATAACACATTAAGGTATACCAAAAAACACGCCTTTTCTTATGCGTGTTTTTATTCTAAGGCGAATTCGCTGTTCCAGCTCCTCATATTTCATTGGAATCACTCCCGATATGCAGCAGCACACCCGGAAGTATAAAAAGCAGATAGCTAATTCCGTATAAGGAAAAGATCGGGTAACGAATGATGCCTGGAAACCAGTGAAGCACATGAAACAGATAGGTATCGGCCGCCAGCAGCGTATAGCATCCCATCAGGAGCACACCTGTACCATACAGCCATGCATAGTTTCTTTTTCGTACGTGAAGCAGCTCCATACAGCCTCTGCATAGCAGCATTACACCATAGGCAAGCGTCAGACATTTCAGCATGGCGATACTTCCATTCACCGCATGCAGCATATAGAGCAGTAAGCTAATGACAATAAGGAGTAGGCCTGCTGTCAGATAAACCTTTTTATGCATTTACCGAATGATATCGTGGATCAGCTTCTGCTTAACCACCGCTTCCTGTGTGAATACATAGGTATGATAGAAATCCTCCAGCCAGTGCTCAGGCAATGGATGATTTACGTGTACATAAGCAAGAATATCCCCCTTTGCGACATAATCTCCATCCTTTTTATTTAACACGATACCCACGGCCGGATCCACCGGATCCTCCTTTACCATACGGCCTGCCCCCAGCTTCATCGCAAGCGTGCCAAGCTCCAGGGCATGCAGCTCCTTCACATAGCCTTCCTCACGGGATGTAACTTCTATGATTTCTTTGGCCTGTGGCAGCAGCTCCGGATGCAGTATCTGTTCTACATTACCTTCCTGGGCGCGCACCATAGCAGCAAGCTTTTCCAGCGCCTTCCCATTATGGATAACCTCCAAGAGCTGCTTTTTAGCTTCTTCTTCATTCTCTGCCAGCCCTGTTTGCTGCAGCATCACACTGCCGGCCTCCAGACACAGCTGTGTGAAATCCTCAGGGCCTTTTCCCTGCAGGGTTGCAATTGCTTCCTTTACCTCCAGCGCATTACCGATGGCATTGCCCAAAGGCTGATTCATGTTACTGATCAAAGCCTTCACATCCTTACCGAAATGACGGCCGATTGCGATCATCGCTTCCGCCAGCTCCTTGGCCTTTTCACTTGTTTCCATGAAGGCCCCTTCTCCGAATTTCACATCCAGAAGGATGGTATCCGAGCCTGCCGCAAGCTTCTTTGACATGATGCTCGATGCAATCAGCGGAATGGAATTGACCGTTGCCGTTACATCCCGTAGAGCATACAGCTTTTTATCAGCTGGCACCAGTCTTGCCGTCTGCCCGATCAAAGCAAGTCCGATTTCATTTACCTGAGAAATGAACTGCTCCTGAGTACGCATCACCTGAAAGCCGTCAATGGATTCCACCTTATCCAGCGTACCGCCGGTATGCCCCAGGCCGCGGCCGCTCATTTTTGCGACCTTAGCCCCGCAGGCTGCCACCATCGGGGCAAGAGAAAGACTCGTTTTATCCCCTACTCCTCCGGTAGAATGCTTGTCACATTTCATTCCGGAAATTGCAGAGAGATCGATCACATCTCCGCTGTACAGCATTTCCTGTGTCAGCCAGGCTGTTTCCTGCGGTGTCATGCCATTAAAATAAATTGCCATAAGCAGCGCACTGACCTGATAATCTGGAATATCACCACGGACATAGCCGGTGATGAAAAAATGAATTTCCTCCTCGCTGAGAGATTGCTTCTGCTTCTTTTTTTCGATGATATCAACAAAACGCATAATGTTACCTTCCTTCCTGCTTATCGTTTTCGATAATGAATAACAATACACCCTTCTTTTTGTTCTTTTGAAACCACTAGGAAAGCTTTCTTATCAAATGCCGGAAACCAGGTATCTCCTTCATAAGTCTGCTCGATTTCCGTAATCCAGAGTTCATCGGCATAGGGCAGCGCACAGGCATAGATCATGGCACCCCCGCATACATACAGTGTTTCCTCTTTTACTTTCCATTCCTGCAGCAAAGCCTCTGCATCCGTACAGGACTGTATATGAGGATCCTGTACTGGTGTGCGGCTTGCAATGTGCAGAACTCTTTGATCTAAAGGCTTTGGCAGATGCGCATAGGTTCTTCTCCCCATGAGCAAATGGTGATGCAGTGTCAGCTGACGAAAATGTGCAAGATCAGCTGGACAGCTCCAGGGCATGCTGTGATTTCTTCCAATCAGACGGTTGGGATCCATCGCGGCAACGATGCTGATCATGCGATTTCCTGCAGAGCCGCAAGCTCCTCCTCATACAGGTACCGCCAGTCCCCCGGCGCAAGCTGTTCATCCAGCTGCAGCGGCCCCATCGCAATACGGCGAAGGTAAACAACCTCATTGCCGACAGCATGCAGCATACGCTTGACCTGATGAAAGCGTCCCTCCTGGATATGCAGCAGTATCTGCGTTTCCGCAAGCAGCTCCACTCTTGCACATTGAACGGGTTCCTCATCCAGAACGATACTGCCATCCTCCAGCCTTTTCTTATCCGCTTCCTGCAAAGGCTTTGCAAGCTGTACAAAATAAGTCTTGATTACATGATGCTTTGGTGAAAGCAGCCGGTGTGCCAGCTTACCGTCATTTGTAATCAGCAGCAGTCCCTCGGTATCGATATCCAGCCTTCCTACCGGAAAGCAGTCTCTGGGAAGAATTGCATCAATGCAATCCAGCACCGTCTCATGTGTTGGATCACTGGTAGCACTGACCACATCCTGCGGCTTGTTTAACATGATATAAACAACGGCTTCATAAATTACTTCTTCGCCATTCACACAGACTACATCGATTCCCTCCTGAATCCTTGTATCGTCCTTGCGGCATTCCACCTCGTTGATTCGTACAAGCCCTTTGCGAATCGCCTGCTTAACCTCCTTGCGGCTGCCATATCCGGCATGTGCCAGGTATTTATCAAGTCTCATACATTATCTCCTTTTCATGCGCTTCCATACTCTGGACAGATCCAGATGCAAAATGGTCTGCGGAATTGAAAAACAGTAGGTAATCGCGAAATAGACAAGCATGGCAAGAGAGCCGTTGACCGCAAGCTGTAAAAGACTCATCATGCGACCAGCGCCATAGCCCTTTAAGCCGATGAAATCACAGCCTCTGGCAACCGCAAACAAAGCAGCCATCGCAAGCAGTATAACCAGCAGCTTATGCATTGTATATTTCCAGCGAATCTTATAGCGTGTCGTCAGTGCATACATATCCATAAAAATCAACAGACCCATGGCTACGATGCTGGACAGAACGATTCCCCGGTAACCAAAATATTTCAGCAGCGGGTATGCGATTGAAAATTTCACCACTACCATGATGGCGAGGTTGCGGATATTCAGTCTGCGCAAGCCTGCCGCCATAAGCAGCGACGTGAAAATCGGGCCAATTGTATTCAGGAAAGCCTCAATGGAGAACCATGACAAAATCTGTGCAAGCAGCTCCAGATTCTTTGGATCGGCAGGTGGAAATAAAATGGCATACAGAGGCTTCGCATAGACAAACAGACAGAAGGAAATCGGCAAACCGATATACAAAACGATATCCACACAATCCCGAATGTTTTTCCGAACCAGCTTCAAATCATGATTGGTAAGTGCCGTTGTGATATGCGGTATGATGGCAGAGGAGAAGCCGGGTGCCAAAATCATCGGAATGGACATCAGCTTCAGCACGCCGTAATTGATAGAACCGCTGATGAGGAGAATTTCTGAATCCGTATTGCCATACGCCGTTAGTCCGTTTTTTAGAAACAGCGTATTGACAATGGTATCACTATACCCCAGAACTGCTACAAGCAGATACGGAAATGCGATAAAAACAAGCTCTCTCAATATTTCCTTACGGTCATTGTTTCCGGCAAGTTCCTGGCTTTTCGCAAGCCGCTTCAGCTCTTTCATTTGCTTTTTATCATACAGCTTCAGATGCATGATTGCCAGTATAGCGGATATGCTTGTGGAAATGACACCGAAATACAATGCCCAGACATTATCTTTATGCAGCGCATATACCGCAATCGCACTGGCGCTCAGCAGAAAGGCTACACGGGCAACCTGTTCCAGAACCTGTGATAATGCATAGACCTCCATATGCTTTAATCCCTGATAAAACCCCCGGACACTTGAAAGCAGCGGTACAAAAAACAAGGCGAAGGATATCAGAATCAGCACCATCTGCATCGTTTCAACGCTTTTTCCTTCATCCGGAATGACGAGGGAGGCAAGCGGTGAAGAAAACAGAATGACAAAAATCATCATGCCAAAGCCAAAGCAGGCCATCAGTGAAGCAGAGAGCTTTTTAATCAGCAAAGAGGTCTGATAGTCCCCTCTTGTGGAATATTTTGCAATCAGCGTAGCAATCGCAAAGGGAAAGCCTGCTGTACAAATATTCAGCAGATAGGAATATATATTAAACGCCACACCGTAATAGGCCAGATTATCCGCTGTTCCCAGCATGGAATTATAAGGGACTGCATAAAACAGCCCGATGAATTTCGCAAAAAAGATGCCGGCAGAACTGATCAGTCCTCCCGCTATAATTGACTGCTTCCGTTTGGAAACATCCATGTTCTTACTCATATAACGTATCCTTTCTCGTTCCCTTTATCCGTTCGTCTCTGTGTCCTTTTGCGCATAATTGCTTGTAAAAAAGACACGGCTTGTATTTACCAGCTTGGAATCCTTCCAGGTAACCATGACCTGCAGAGTAAACTGGTCATGCTCTGAAATACCATCCAGAAAAATCTTGCTGACAAAGTTGCGGGCACCGTTTGCCTGATACGGAATCATGTTGAAGGAGGTTTTCGCATCGTCTCCCAGCAGTCCCAGACACGGATAAATATTGCTGTTGCTGTCAAGCGCAGGATCAACTGCAATCGCCTGTATGTTGTACATCGCCACACGCGGATTGGATATAATAATTTCATACTGATAGCTGTTGTCCTTCTGCTTGAAAACCGTCAGCTTATAATCAAAGGGTATGATTTTTGATTCATTGCCCTTGTTATTTAACACAGCATCAATATAGCTTTCATAGTTTTTAATGCTCTCCTGTTCTTCTTTGCGTGCATCGCTGCAGCCGGAAAACAGCAGGAGGCAGATCAGACACCAAAGGGGGAATTTTCGCATGGAATCACCTCTCGAGATATTATAACATAAAGGTAGTGTTTAAGCCACATTTTATGAATCCACAAGCCTGTGGAATCGTCCACGAAGGATACTTTTTAATAAAAAAAGGAAGAAACCTCTTCCCTGTATATATCGGATTCATAAATCTTGCAGTTCACTATTCCTTCGCAGCGTGTAATCCATACAGATTGGATATCCGTATACATCCTTGTGTACGATTTCGGCATGAATGTCATATAACTGCAGCAGCTGTTCTTCGCGGATAACCTCCCTAGCACTGCCGCTGCACAACAGACGCCCCTGCTTTAAGCCGAAGATATGATCTGCAAATTTTGCAGCCTGATTCAGCTCATGGATCACCAGAACGATGGTTGTATGCTCCTTTGCATTCAGCTTTTTGAGCAGCTCCAATATTTCCAGCTGATGCGCGATGTCCAGGTAGGTAGTCGGCTCATCCAGCAACAGGATTTCGGTTTTCTGTGCCAGGGCCATAGCAATCCACACCCGCTGCCGCTGACCGCCGGAAAGCTGTTGCACATATGCATCTGCCAGAGTCTCAACCCCGGTCTTTTCCATTGCCCACTGTACAAGCTCATGATCCTTGCTCGTTAATGAGCGCATCGCCTTATGATACGGATAGCGTCCATACTGCACAAGCTCCCTTACGGTAATGCCTTCAGGAACAAGCGGTGACTGCGGCAGCAGCGCCAGCTGCTTTGCCACATCGCTGCGCTTTTTATCCCTTAAGGATTCCCCATTTAACAGAATTTCTCCCTTTCGTGCCGGAAGAATTCCCGCCATCGCCTTTAACAGCGTGGATTTCCCGCAGCCGTTGGGGCCGATCAGCATCGTGATCCTGCCGATGGGTATGTTCAGGCTTACATCCTGTACAACATCCCTGCCATCATAGCCGGTATATAGATTATGGACCTCCAGTGTCATATTAACTCCTCCTGTCGAGCTTCATCATCAGATAAATAAAATACGGAATCCCAATCATGGAAACGAGGATTCCCACCGGTACCTCCAGCGGTGAAAACAGATTTCTTGCCAGCATGTCTGCGACAATCAGCAAAATAGAGCTGATAGCTGCCGCAAGCGGAAAAAGCAGACGGTGCCGCATGCCTGTCATACGCAATGCGATCTGCGGACCCAGCAATCCCAGAAATGCAATGTTTCCGGCAAACGCTGTTGCCAGAGCTGCCAGGGCTGCCGAGGCCGCAAGAAACAGAATCCGCTGTTTCTGAACTGCAACACCCAAGGCCTGTGCGCCCTCCTCTCCCAGAGAGAGGATATCCAGCGTCCGGCTGTTACACCATACCCATATAAGCAGTACAACGATCAGCGGTGCACTGATAAGAATATAGCGCCAGCTGCTTCCCCACAAAGAACCGTTTGTCCACATCAGCACCTGATTAAAATCCCCCTTGCTCATCTGCAGCTGATAAAAGCTGATGAGTGCTGTGATTCCGGCATTGACACCGACACCGCTTAAAAGAAAGCGCATGGGACGGATACCGCCGCGCCAGGAATAGGCATAGACAAAGGCAGTCACACATAGAGCACCGGCGATTGCCAGCAGTGGCATCAGGAAGATTGTTCCAGCGGACAGACGGCTGTAATACGCAGTAGTCCCGGCAGATATCCACAGAACCACAAACAAGGCACTGCCTGCATTGATCCCGATCATGCCTGGCTCTGCCAGCGGATTTCTCGTAATCCCCTGTAAAATTGCACCGGACACGCCAAGCGCGCTGCCAACCAGAAGAGCTAATACGATACGAGGCAACCGTACCTGGAAGATTGCAAACTGCTGGGCCCGGCTTCCCTTTCCTAGCAGCGCTGCCGCAAGCTCTAAAGGATGAATGGAATAGCTGCCAGCCATGAGCGAGATTAGTATGACCGCCAGTAATACCAGCAGACACAAACACAGCCTGTTTCTGTTTTTGTGTGTCATCAGCCGCACTCCTTTCTGACAAGCCATAAAAATACCGGAATTCCCAGCAAGGCAGTAAACAAACCGATGGGCAGCTCATAGGGCGCACTTATGGTTCTTGCAGCGATATCCGCAAAGACCAGCAGTACCCCGCCATACAAAAAACTGAGCATTAGCATACAGCGCATATTGCGTTTGATGATTCGGCGTAAAATATGCGGGATGAATAAACCGACAAAGCCGATATTCCCGGCAACCGCAACACACATTGCACATAGCGGGATCATGAGGAGAATGACCTTTTTTTTCAAGCTACCAGCATCCACACCCAGCGTGATTGCCGCTTCATCACCGAGTGCCAGCAAGGCGACCTTATCACTCAGAAATGCAAATGCAGGTATGCAAAGCAGTGTCACTGCCAAAAGACCCCAAACAGAGCTCCACTGTGCCTGACGGAATCCGCCTGCTATCCAGAAGGCAAGCTCCTGGGAGCGGTTTTGTAGTAAAGCAGTGAGGGATGCAGCAGAAAGGAAAAAGATACTCAGCGCTGTTCCGGCCAAAAGAATGCGCGATACATCGGGATGCCGGGCATACGCTACAGTAAACAGAAACAGCAGCGCCCCGCTGACTCCGGCCCCCAACAGCGCCATCCAGAAGCTGCCCGCTGCCTGTAAGACGGGAAACAGCCCGGCCAGTGCGACAAACATTACCGATCCCTGTGTGATTCCTAAAACAGAAGGCTCTGCGATGGGATTGCGCAGAATCCCCTGCATCATCACCCCGCTGGAAGCAAGCAGACCCCCGCTTAGCAGAGCACTTAATGCACGCGGCAGGCGTACATCACGCACTAGCTGATCGTTTAATGTCCCCTGATAATCAAACAATGCATGTGTGATACCGGAAACGGGAATTTCCTTCGCCCCCATCATGATGGAACACATAATGCCAAGAAACAACAGCGTAACACCCAGTGCTGTTGTTATGAGAATCCTGCGCTGCATCTTACTTTACCAGCAGCTCCTGAACCTCATCCAGAAATACATCCCTGCCGATACTGCTGTATCCGATGTTGAAGTACGGGCTGGAAGGAAGGTTGATAACCTGCTTGTTTTTCACTGCACGCATCTGTTTATATACACGGTTCTTTTCCAATGCCTTTCGATCTGAATCTGTCCCGACAACAACCAGATAATCTGCATCCAGCTCCGCCAGTCCCTCATAGGATATGACTGGCAGACTGATGGAATCCTGCTTTGGCATATTAGCAGGCTTTTTCAATCCCATATCCTCATACAATACACTTCCGATTCCGGCAGCATCAAATACAAACAGCTGTCCTCCACTTGCCAGCAAGGCCAGATAGGTTGCGTCGCTGCCATTGGCCTTTTGTACTGCAATACCCTTCTGCTTTGCCTTTTCATCATAGCGTTTCAGCCACGCATCCGCTGCCTCCTCCTTCTGCATCATGCTTGCAAACGTTTTTACATCCTGCCGCCAGTCTGTCTGCGCCAGCTGTACCATGATGGTTGGGGCAATTTCCTGTAACTGCTCATACATTTTTTCCTGTACGTTGGATATGATGATAAGATCTGGATCCAGGTTTAAAATTCCTTCTATATCCATGGCATCCTGCATGCTGTATCCCAGGATTTTTGCCCCCTGCAATGTATCCTTCAGGTATGCCGGAAACACTGTGTAATCATAGGCATCTGAATTTGCAGTTCCAACCACAGAATAGCCAAGCAGAGATAAAATATCACTGTATCCGCTCAAATCCACGATCCGCTTTGGCTGTGCAGGGATTTCCACCTTTCCCCTTGCATCCTGTACAGTAACGGTTTTATCCTTTGAGGATATCTCCTTTGTATTCTGACAGCCCGCTGTAAAGCCCAGCATAAGCATGCATACAAAGAGTATTCCTATACGCTTTTTCATATGTGCTTCCTCCTTCATCTGTTAGCTTATTCTAACTTACGTGTGCCATTATAACAAACCCCATGATTCCGTGCAAGCATTTCACCTGATATCCTTATTTCATCACCCAGTAGCATTATAATCGTATCCGCTGCCGCACTCTGCTATAATACTAGCCGGGAGGTTTTTTATGTATACATCCACCAGCTCTACACAGTTTCTTGACCTGTTCACTCAGGAGCTTGATCTGCATATAACACAGCGCGATGGGATCCGGTTTCTGCAGCAGAAAAATACAAAGCAGGGTATTTATCAGTATGGCATTCCTGGCTTATATGTATTCACGATTGCAGACTACACCATTCCCCATCACTTTTCCATACGCTTTGATCACGAGGAACGCCTGCTGCGCTTCGGTCTTGTCCAAAACGGCTCCACCAGCGTGCAGCTGCAGGATAAGCTGCCCTGTACACAGCAGCCAGCCGCCTTCCTAATCCGCGAGGAGCAGCCTTGCGGTATACAGACATGGGAGCCAAACGAGCACTTGCAGGGCATGGAATTTACACTTTACCCTGCCTTTTTGAACCAGCTTCATCAGCGCGGTTATTCCATATCGCTTCAGGAGCAGCTGATTGTCAATCACACCTATCACTATCTGCCTGCACAGCTCTACCCACTTTTGTATGAGCTAAAGCGGCTGCATGAGCAGCGAACGCTGACAGCTCTGTATACGGAAGGGGCACTCCTGCAATGTCTCAGTGTGCTGGAAAAGGAATATGTACAGCAGGAAGGCTTATGCCTAAAGCAGATGAATTATGGCGTTATCCGGCTTGGTGAGCGCACGATCCGACTGCAGGAGCATGATTACAAAGCCATACAGCAGGCACACAGACTGCTGCAGGAACAAATCAGTGACCCTCCAACGATCCATGCGCTCAGCAGGACGTTGCTGATTGATGAACAAAAGCTTAAGGCCGGATTCCGGTATTATTATCATATGAGCATACGCGAATTTTCCATCTCCGTCAAAATGACACATGCCGCTGCTTTATTATGTACAAGTGAATTATCTGTGCAGGAAATTGCAGAGCGTGTCGGATACCGCTATCCCTCCAGCTTTATTCAGACCTTTTCAAAGCTCTATCACTGTACTCCCCTCCAGTTTCGTCAGCGTGAAAAAAGCAGACAAATACATACAAATAAGTCTCAATAAAGCGAACTCCCTTTCAAAAGGAGTCATTTGCTTTTTCTTTATCTTCTTCAAAAGCATTCCTTATATGACACAAAATAAAACAGTCCGCGGACTGTTTTATTTTGTACATCTGCAGCGGAAGGATTTACATTCCGTTTCGTGACAATCGCTAGGATGAACACAGTTATCACAGCAAACGCTGATCGTTTCTGCATTACATAATGCATCCTTGTTGTAAACACAATTGTGCACGCTGCACAGGATTTCTGTTTTTTTCTGCATGGCTCACACCTCCACGCAGTTAGTATGAACCCTTTTTAAAACTCTATGTGCTGAAAATCACCATTGCACTGAAACAGTAAATCTGTTCCTCCGCAAAATCACTTACCGCAGTGGAGAATTTAATATCCAGCAAGCGGATATCCGCATGCTCGCTCAAATAGGCATTCACTGCTTCTGTAAGATCATCCTCATGCTCCTCGTCAAACACCTTGATCTGTACCATCTGCTTCACCGCATTTATACTAGCATATCACACACGCAATCACTGTCGATATAGCGCAGCGCAGCTCTGTATTTTTTCTTGTGCCGCTGCACTAACCGCTACCAACGGCAGGCGCAGAATATTTTCACATTCATCCAGTGTATGCAGCATGTATTTCACAGGTGCCGGAGATGCCTCACAAAAGGTCAAGGATGCAAGCTCATACAGCTGCTTCCGCAATTTGTTGTCAACTCTACCCTCATCACAAAAGCTGCGCAGTTTTCGCATACAGACATGTCCCATAACGGAAATAAGGCCGTCCATCCCGGCATCAAAGCCCTCATCGAAGAAGCCGTCCTCCCCGCTGTAAATTTGAAAAGCAGGATGCTGTGCCTTCAGCCATTTTACGGTATCCAGATTGGAGCATGCCTGCTTCAATGCGGTTATGTTGTCATGGGTATTCAAAAGATCATGAATGGTTTCCTGTGTCAGCTCCACACCGGTTCGTGATGGTACATTATATAGCATGATATTTGTATGCACTGCAGAAGCGATTGCATCATAATGCGCATACAGACCGGCAGCATTCGGCTTGCTGTAGTAGGGCGTCACAAGCAATACACCATCAATATCCTCCTTTTCCGCCTCCTTGCAGGCAAGAATCGTTGCCGCTGTATCATTGCTGCCGCAGCCATACCAGATCTGTGCACGATGCTTCACCTTCCGTATGACATGACGAAGGATGGAAAGCTTTTCATTGTGTGAAAGCGTCGGTGTTTCCGCTGTTGTACCACATACGATAAAGCCGTCACAGCCCTCCTTCATGAGCCTGTGCACAATACGATCCAATGCCTTGTAATCCACCTTGTTCTCTTCGGTAAACGGTGTCACCAAAGCAACCATCAGTTGTTTCATAAGTCTATCTGCCTCCCAGTAAGATTGGCTGCAGCTGTCTGTGTTCCAGTGCCTGATCCATCGCGGGCTCCAGTAGCTTCCAGTCGGACACGATGCTGCGCTCCTTATTGAAGGGCGCATCCTGTCGGAACGGAATCACATAGAAGTGCTTCATATTAAGCAGTGAAAATATATTCGCTCCGCTGATTCCCAGCCCGTCATTTGTCGCAATTCCGAATACGACATTGCGCTGGTTGCGGATCATCGCCTTTGCAGACAGTGTAACCGGATGATCGTAAATACCATGCGCCATCTTTGCTGCCACCGTGGCTGTCATGGGAGCGATCACCATTATATCATATGCATTGGACGGGCCAACTTTCTCTGCTTCTACAATCGTATGGATGATGTCATGTTTTGTCACATCCTTTACTTTTCCCAGGAATACCTCCCTGTCAAAGAAACGCGTGGAGCAGCGATAGACATTTTCACTCACGACAGCCGTAACGTCATTGCGCTCACACAGAGCTGTCAGCTGTTCAAGAACTGCCGCATGATTACAAAAAGAGCCGCAGATGCCAAACAGAATCCGTTTATTTTCCATTGTTCAGTTTCCCCCTTATACATTCCGCAATTATATTTCCCGCACTGATACAGGCAAAGCGTCCCGGCAGATTGTGTGCCTTGATTACGGTTATTCCCTCCTCATGCGCGGTATGCAGATCTATTAAGTCCGGTGTGGAGATATCAATAATAATTGGCTTGCGCTTCCAGGAATGCATCCGCTGCGGGTCAATCATAACACCCGTTGCTGTATGGATAATCACATCACCACAGCTATCCCAGTCACGCACCGGCAGAAAATCCCCTTCCTTCTGACAGCTTCTGCGTATGATTCGTACATTCACATGCAGATTTTTCAACAGCTCATATATCACCTGTCCGCAATGTCCATAGCCGACGATATCAACCTGAATATCGTAAATACTTTTACAAATACAGCTGATCAGCTCATTTAAAACACCCTCAGCTGTAAGAACTGCATTTTCATGGATCACACTTTCCTCAAGCATATAGTAAATCTTTCTTTGCGGAAGTGCGTCCAGCACCTTATTGCGCATCCCGCTGAACAGCACACAGTCCTTTCCCTGCATTTCATAAAATGCATGCGGTATATGAATCGTTTCCTTTTGTATTTTCACATAGCCGAATTCATCGACTCCCCGAACTGGAAAGACGACAGCCTGATACTGTGGCAGATTCAAAAAATCCGTATGCTCATCCAAACGGTCTACCGCAAAATCCCTGGACAGGTTGTCATAGACCTGGATCATTCTCTCATCACTGCATATTACTGCAATTTTCACACTATCCCTCCTTACGCCATTGTATGTAGAAGCCGCTCATTTGCCATCCGAAAAGAACTACGTACAGAAGCAATGAAGCCCTGCATACAGTTCTTATACCGGTATACCACAAAAAAGGAAGTACGAATTTCATCCTTATACAATGAATTCCTACTTCCTCATATTCCTTTGGTTTACAGCGGCATATTCTACAGGCTTTTCGCTGTTACTTCTGTGATATCACAAAGTAATTCCGTTTTCCCTTTTTGATCAGTGTGCGTCCTTCTGAAATGGCATTCGCAGAAGAAACGATAAATTCCACATCCTTGACCTTATCTCCATTCACCTGAATAGAGCCCTGATTGATCCACTCTCTGGCTTCCCGCTTACTGCTAGCGATGCCTGCCTGCACCAGGGTGTCCGTCAAGGTCAGCGCATCATCGATTTTGGCAGCTTCAAAGCCCTTTAATGCATCGTGCAGCTCTCCTGCATCCAAATCCTTGATGTTTCCTTTAAACAGGGCGTTGGTGATTTTCAATGCCTTGTTGTATTCCTCCTCCCCATGCAGGAAGGTTACAACCTCCTTCGCCAGCGTTTTCTGTGCTTCTCTGAAATGCGGTTCTGTTTTGACCTTTTCTTCCAGTGCATCGATTTCCTCCTTGCTCAGGAAGGTCAGCTTTTTCAGGTAGTCAATGACCTTTTCATCCTCGGAATTAACCAGAAACTGATACATTTCATAAGCGCTTGTTTTCTTTTTATCCAGCCATACCGTACCGGATTCACTCTTTCCAAACTTCGTACCATCCGCCTTGGTAATCAGCGGCATCGTCAGGCCATAGCACTCCACCTCAGCACCATGCTTTTTACGAATCAGCTCCAGACCACTGGTGATATTGCCCCACTGATCCTGGCCGCCCAGCTGCAGCGTACAGCCCTTATGCTCATACAGATGCAGAAAGTCCAGTGCCTGTAAAATCATATAGGAGAATTCCGTGTAGCTGATACCGGCATCCAGACGGCGCTTTACGGTTTCCTTATTGATCATGTAGCTGACATTGAAATATTTTCCATAGTCTCTTAAAAAATCAATTACCGAAATATCCTTCGTCCAATCCAGATTATTAACCATTTCAAAGCCGAACAGCTCCTCAATCTGCTTGCTGAGGCACTGGTAGTTATGCTCCAGCACTTCCTTTGTCAGCATATTGCGCTCTCCGCTTGCCTTCGGATCCCCGATAAAACCGGTCGCTCCGCCAACCAGCATAATCGGATGATGCCCGTGCTCCTTTAACCGCTTTGCACACAGCAGGGATGAATAATGTCCGATATGCAGGGAATCTCCGGTCGGATCAGTTCCGATGTAGAAGGTCAGCCCTCCATTGTTCAGCTTCTCCTCCAGCTCCGGACTGGTCACATCATTGATCAGTCCACGGTATTTCAGTTCATCAAATAATTTCATAATCGTCTTCCTCTCTTAAATAAAAAAACGCCCTTGCTCCAAGGACGCTTATATGCGTGGTACCACCTTAGTTCTTCCATGACAGAAGCACTCTGTGCCATAACGGGGCAGACCGGTCTATCTTTGCAATAGACAGCTCCAAGGTGTATTTCTCAAGGTCACCCGCAGCTTTTCACCAGCCAGCTGCTCTCTGAAGGGATTTTCTCAAGCTCTTTTCTTATCAACGCTTTCCTTATTCAGGATATAAGTAACTTTGGATTTTGTCAATCCTATTTTGTAGATTTTCTCGGTGTGAAAATGTAGCTCAGCTCGATTTCCTTGTCTGTCACTTCATTTTCATCATGCAGCATCTTTGTCAACAGTCGCATAGCCACAGCACCCAGATCATAATCCGGAATCTTAAATCCGGAAATCTGCGGACGTGCCATCGCATTGTACTTGCTGTCCAGAATACAGATCAGCTCCATTTCATCCGGAATGCTGATACCGGCTTCCTTTGCTGTATTCATAACCGCCATCGCCTGGGAATCACGGTAGGTAATGACTACATCATGACGAATTCCCTGCTTCATATATTCTTTCAAGAACAGATAAGAAGAACGGTATTCCTTTGGAATTTCAATGAAATTTTCAAATTTCATACCCGCTTCATCAAACGCGCGGTTTAATCCTTCCAAAAGCTGCTCAATCATTTGCGGATTCTTTCTATCCTCTACCAGAGCAATGTTTTTCTTTCCCTGCTTAATGCAGCCGCTTGCATATTCATATACAAGATTTGCATAATCAACATAGACACTGCCCACAGTATCATCGCTCATTTTATTACCGATGACAACGATTGGAACCTGATACCGTGTCAGCTGATTCAGCTCTTCCTTATTCAGCTTGTCATTGAAAATCACAACACCGTCCACACGGGATTTGATGATATTTTCAATGATATCATTCATTTCCGTGATACCCTCGGTTGTGGTATGCAGCATGATGTTGTATTTATATATTTTTGCCACGTCAATCAACCCGTTGATGATCTGTCCGGTATAGAAATAGCTTGCCTCCGGCACGATCAGTGCAATGGTCGTGGTTTTCTGCAATGCCAGTCCCTGTGCGATCGCATTTGGTTTATACCCCAGCTTTTCAATGGCTTCCTGCACCTTGATGCGGGTATCCTCACGTACGACCTCTGAACCGTTGATTACACGGGATACTGTTGCCAGAGATACATCGGCTTCTTTTGCTACATCATAAATCGTAATTCTTTTCATAACCTGTTATCCCTTCCGACTGTCGTCTTCATCTGTGTCCAAGACACGTTTCAGTCCGTTGAATGCAGCCTCAGCCACCTTCAAGGTTCCTTTTTTCAGCTTCCTTACACCTGTTTTCACCTGCTCGTCATTGCGTATGGTGTCCACGGTATCCGTTACAGCATGTACAGAGCGTCGCACATATTCGTTTTGACGAACCTCCTGTATACCATCCTGCACATAGCCCGCCAGCTTATCTGCCGCAGCCGCAGCCTTTTTACTGCCCGCCTGGACATCCTCGCGCTGTGAAAAACGCTGCAGACGATCCTGTGTTGCTGTCAGAAGCTTCTGTGTCTCCTGTTTCAAACGTTCCATTCGCTCGTTCACTTCCATGGAATCCGCATGCCCACTCAGCCAGTCACGCATTTCCTGAAAAAGGCGCTGCAGCTGTTTCGCAGCATCATCCAGAATCTTCCTTGAGCCTTCCTGCTCCTCATCATCACATTCCATCGTGATGATTTTGAACTTCGCTTCCTGTTCCAGATTTTCGACTTCTTTTTCTCGTTCATTATCCATGATTATTCACTCACTCCATCCTCTTCATCATGATCGTCTTCCTTCTTCATACTGGCAAATATCCAGTCCTTGATGGAAGAAAAATTCTCTATGACAGCTACCAGAGTGGAACGTACCGCATGCTTGCTCGCCTCGTGAACACAGTCTACCGTTTCACTCAGCTCATTCAGCGTATTTAACGGCTTGTCCAGTGTTTCTAATTGCCGGTTCGTCGTCTCCAGCGTCTTTGACAGCTTCACCACGGCATCATTTGCATTTTTCAGTAATACAATCAGATGCTTGACAAATATTGCAAGGAAAATCAGCACAACGACGCCGCAAATTGGCAATGCCTTGCCGGCGACACTGCTCGTTAATTCCAATAATTGATCTAAACCCATAGAAACACCTCTTTATTTATTCTAAAACAATTTGTAAGTTTTTTCAATATCTATTGAAAAGTTTTTACAATATTCTTTAATTTGTATATATCCTTGCTGCTCATGAACAGATATACGGCCGGACCCCGCTGTGCAAGCAGCTTCGCCGCAGCCTCATCCTCATTGATAACCTCTGCTTTTTTGCATTTATCCGCAAGATCGTATATCGTAATATCGATTCCATCCTCCTTTGCCGCATTTTCTGGGAAATGACAGAGATATACCTCATCCGCCTGATCCAGCTCCTGTGCAAAGCGATCCATAAAATAATAGATGCGGGAATAACGATCCGGCTTAAAAAGGGCGATAACCTTCTTTCCCGGATATTTGATACGCGCTGCTTCAATCATATATTTCACTGCGGTAGGATGATGGGCATAATCATCGATATATACATTATCCCCATTTTCTTCAACGGTAAACCTGCGTTTTACACCAGGAAAGCTCTGCAGTCCCTCCTGCAGCAGCTGTGCACTGAGTCCCTCCATAATACCGACAGCGATCACGCCTAGGCTGTTCCACAATAGCGGCTTACCGACAAAGGGCAGCTCAAAATGTCCAAACAGCTCCTTCTGATATAGCACATCAAACTGCATGCCGTTTTCGTTTTGCTGAATATGCACTGCCTGTACGTCGTTATCATCCTGTAAGCCGTAATATAAATGCGGCGTTTTGACATGCAGTAAACGTACCGCTGCATCATCTCCAAACAGGACAACGCCCTTTTGAATCTGATTGGCAAAGGTTTCAAACGCATTGCAGTAATCTTCCATATCCTTATAATAGTCCACATGATCCAGCTCAATATTTGTAATGATTGCATATTCCGGTGTATACGCCAGAAAATGACGCTGGTATTCACAGGATTCCAGCACAAAATAGCGGCTGTCCTTCGGCATTTCCCCGGTTCCATCACCAATCAGATAACCGGTTGGGGCTGCCAGACTCATCACATGGGACAGCATCCCTGTCGTAGTCGTCTTGCCATGGGTTCCTGCCACTGACACCGAGGTGTATTCCTTTGCCAGCTTCCCGAGAAACTCATGATACCAGTAGGTTTTTACCGAGTCCATGGACAGGGCCTTTTTTACCTCCGGATTGGATTCATCAAAGGCATTGCCAATGATAACGATATCTCCTTCATGAATATGATCCTCAGAAAAGGTCGTAATGGGAATATGTCGTTCCTCCAGCGGTTTTTGTGTGAATATATACTTTTCGATGTCGGATCCGCTAACCTCATCCCCGCGATCACTTACAATCGTGGCAAGAGAAGCCATTCCGCTGCCTTTAATTCCAATGAAATGATAATGCATGTACAACACCTCTTTTACTCTTTATCGATTGCATCATCAGCACTGCGGATCGGTGTGGATTCTCCAAACAGAGAAATCTGCATCAGATCATCGCTGTCACCGCTTGGCGTCTTTTCTATCATATCCTCCAGCGGTACACTGCGGATTTCTTCCTCCAGGTCATATTTCTCGATTTCCTGTTCTGGAAGCTCCTCTTTTTTCAGCTTTTCCTTTTCTTCGATTTTCTCCTGCGCCTTTGCCTCAAACTCCTCCAGCTCATTGATGCCGTAGTAAGGAGAAATAATGGTACCCAGCGGATTTTTTTTCTTTGACCGCTGCGGAAGCGGCGCTGCGCTTTTCTTTTTCGGCTTGTTTTCCTCTTCACTGGATCCAAAGATTGGAGAAATGACAGGAGAAAATTCAAATTCCTTCTTTTCTTCCCGTTTTACCGGCTTTTTGACACGCAGCGGCTCTTCACTGAGGACGATTGCTTCCTTTTCCTTCTCCTTCGGCTTTTCCTCCAGATCAATGGTCACAAATTTCTTTTCCTCTTTTTTCGCTTCCTTAGGCATGGAAGCCGCATGCGGATTGAAATAAGATTCCATCTGTGTATGCGTGTTTTCCTCTGTTACCGGCTGCGTTACAGTCTTTTTCGGTTTTTCCTTGATTTCGATAGGCTCCAGCTCATCCTCAGCCAGAACCTCAGCCTCTGTTTCTTCAAACAAAAGACCGGCAAGTTTTTTTAATACTGACATACATCATCGTCCTTTCGCTATTTCTGGGCAGCCAGAAAGTCGTTGATCTCTTTTTCAGTTTTTCTCAGCTTGGAAACAAAGCGGCCGGATTCCTGTCCATCCTTATAGGCTACAAAGCTTGGGATTCCCATTACCATAAGCGCCTGACAGATATCGATATTTTCATCGCGGTCGACGTAGTAAAATTTGTAATCGCTGTAGGCCTCTACCAGCTTCGGCATAAACGGCTCAATGAAGCGGCAGTCCGGACACCAGTTGGCAGAAAACGTAAAAATATGAACCCCTTCCTTTGCGGCAGCTTCTTTAAATTCCTCCATGGAATGTAATGCAGTCATATATTCTTTCATTGTATCGCTCCTTTTTTCTTATGCAATAGTCTATCCTGTTTGGCAGGAAAGGGTGCAGCCCTTTCCTTTATTTTTTCACAAAGACCGCCCGATAGATTGGCTGTCCCTTTTCCATAAAGCGATGCTCATATTCCGTTACGACATCCTCATCATGCGGCTCCCGGCGGTAATCGACACTGACTTCCTTCAGCTTCCAGCCTTCCTCCTGAAATTCAATCAGAGAATATTCAAACAGAGAGCTGTTATCCGTCTTCATCTGAATTTCTCCATCCGCCTTCAGAATTTTCGCATATCGTGCAATAAAGGCATGATTGGATAAACGCTTTTTGTGGGCACGCTTTTTCGGCCAGGGATCGGAAAAGTTCAAGTGAATCACATCCACTTCCCCCTGGGCAAACCAGGCGTCGATCTCCTCGGCATCCCCCTGGATATACAGCATATTATCCGGCTTCTGCTCCAGCTTGGTATATTTGCGTACTGCCAGAGCAGCCACATTGATATTCTTTTCAATCCCAACCCAGGCGATATCCGGATATTTCTGGGCCATGTTCACCCAGTAATCTCCCTTGCCGGTTCCAATTTCCACATGAAGCTCTTCGCGCTTCAGCTTCTGTTTCCAACTGCCGGCAAGCTCTGCGGCATCCTTCAAAACGACTTCCTGCTCTTTCAGAAAATCTTCCGCCCAGGGCAGTTTTCGCATTCTCATAGTATGTTTACTCCTTGTTTTTACTTGGCGAGCTGCTCTGCCGCAGCCGTATAGATGGCCACAGCACGCATCAGGTCATCGACCAGGATCGCCTCATCCTTTTGGTGGCAGCCGCCGATGAACAGATGCTCCGGCTGCTTCCTATTTGGTAATTCTGGACCAAAAGCCACAAAATTTTCAAATTTCTTTGCATAGGTTCCACCGCCGATTGTCATATTTGGCGTAAAGGTATCCTTTGTATAGTCCTGATACACTCCGCTCAGGGTCTGTACCAGCTCTGACTTCGGATCAACAAACAACGGCTTTGTGTTTTTCTTCATTTGTATATCCAGTGGATAGTCCAATGCTTTCGCTGTTTCGTGAAAGCCCTGCATAATACATTCAGGATCCGCATCGTTAGGATAACGGATATCAATGGTGATGCTTGCTACATTGTTTTCTATATTTACGATTCCTGTATTCATGGTTAAAAACCCCATATAGGCTCCATCCATATCAATTCCAAGCGGTTTTCCCTGCCAGTCCTTCAGCATCGCATACGTATCATGTGCGAACTTATCGCCATAGGTACAGCCGATAAAGTTTAACAGATGCAGTGCCGCATTCACACCGTTGTATGGCATAGCAGCATGTGCAAAAACACCCTCCATATGCAGCGTCGCCATATTCTTGTCAAGCGTCTCTACGCTTCCCTTCAAACCAAAGGCACGCAGATAAAATAGAAAGGCATCCAGGTATTCTTTCTTCCAATCCTTAACCTGGGCACTCGCCTGTCCGATTACGATATTGCTGCGCTCTCCGGCATGCATGCTGGCTATCACTGTATCACAGCTTCCGCTCATTTCAACATGCAGTCC
>ENA-OWPN01000687-OWPN01000687.1-human-gut-metagenome-genome-assembly--contig:-NODE-687-length-41884-cov-5.431734_pt1 | contig 41884 bp, 51 predicted proteins | sample MGYA00248266_ERZ651850 | MGnify/ENA primary metagenome ERZ651850 (study PRJEB26924, sample SAMEA4378296) | human gut metagenome | biome: human gut; feature: human-associated habitat; material: faeces... | reverse complement strand
CATACCCCGCCTGGTTTAGGCAGTACCATTCAAACGCCGCGTTATAGGCGTGTTTTGTGGCATTCGGATCCTGCAATGCCGAGAGGACTTCTTTTGGAATCTGCTCCCCGGCAGTCAAATCCACCACGTGAACCGGGCCATCATCCACCATATAGGCGAACAGCAGTACCGCAAAGTCTGGATCCTGCGCATAGCGATACAGGCCTGTCTTCCCGATCTCCGCGCCACTCTTCGTCTCGATGTCGATACTCAAATGCTTCATTTTCTCACCTTTCTGAGAGGGGAAATCCCCTCTCAATATTACATCGGAAGGCCCGTGATTGGGTTGATCGCTGGGGCCTGTGCTGATTGCGGCTGTGCGTAGCCCGTGGCCCCTGGACTAACCGCCGCTGGGGTGCCAAACGCTTCTGCTGCTGTTGGGGCTCTTCCTGCCAGGGCCTCACCGTCCCTCACTTTCTTGACTGGTCCCAGTCCGCAACCGATTCCTTTTTTGCCGCCATAAGCATAGGGGAAAAACTCCACGTTTACCATAGCGTATACACCACTGTACATCTCCGACTGGTTGATCATCGGATTTCCATTCTGGTCTACGACCTCTGGCGGTTGATCCGCCTTAGAGCTGGCTGTAAATACCCAGTGGCCTTTGCACTCTGGTCCAAAAGGCATACCATCAGACGGTCGTACCCCGTCCCCATCATATACCGGTGTCGGGACCATAGGCGGGCACACACCATTCCATTTCCCGGCTACCCCTTTTTGCTTTGCGGCTTCGATGGCTGCATCGATCCTAGCCTTGGTCGCCGTGTCAGATTTCGGCACCAGCACGGTGCAGCTAAATTTCTCTTCTGATCCTATCTGCTGCGCGTGCGGCTTGAACAGATGTACATAAGATAATCTCGCTTCCCCTGTCGTTACATTTGTCAGATCTCCAAATCCCATTTAATTTACCTCCTTAAAAGCCTCTGCGGCTGTTACTTTGTTTGTGATCGCTTCACGCTTGTCGGATTCTTTTACCAGAGCCGGCTTCCCTGGAGTCTTCGTGACATACTCACCAACCGCTTCCGCAAAGTCCTTCTTTCCTATCAGCTTCTCTACTTGAGCTAACGTAAGCGGCTTCTTTTCATAGAGCATTTCTTCCGGGGTGATCCCGGTCTTGATCAGCCGGTCAAATGCAGCGTCCATATCTGTCCAACTCCGCGAGCCTCTGCCCTCCACGGCTTTCCAGCCGGGAACTTCTCCTCCGGCCAAACACTCAGACAGCGCCCATTCCTTCAGGTCGCTCAACCACCGCTCTACGTCCTCCCCCTGGGTCAGATAGGCCCCCGCTTCCGCGGCGGTGATCAAGGGCGGAAGCTTCCCCTTGTCCGGTGAGAATGCCAAACGCGCATTTTCCTGCGCCCTTGCCCGGCACCTGGCGCGCACCCGGCAAAATCTACACTGACTTTCCCCTGGACAAAACTCTCCAGCTCCGTCACTGGCAAGTCGCGCCTGCTTTCGCACATACTCTCCAAACTCAAGAAGCTGATCCACGGAGCATGTCCACTCAGAGACATTATCAATCCTGGGTTGGATGATATGTAAATGAATCTCCTGAATTGAAAACAGCATGTTATAAGCATGAAAAGCCCCAAGAGCATACAACATCATCTGAGGATTCTTTTCCGATGATACTGGAACACCTTTCCCATATTTAAAGTCAAAAATATGGACCCGGTTCCCCCGGAGCAGGATGCAGTCTGCTGTGCCAAAACCACCCGGCGCCCAATCGCTATAATCAACTCTCTTTTCAATCGCTACATAAGGCTTCACCTTTTCTGAAAGGGCAACAACTTTGATATAGTCTAGGTACTGATCCGTATATCCCATCATCTCTTCCTGCCAAAGGTCTTCCTGTTCTGTCTTCAGTTTTTTGATGGCGGCGTTTAATTTCCTTTTGCCAAACTCCTTTGTTTGGAAATAGTTCCTGACCTTCAGTTCTGCCAATTCATGGGCCAGCGTTCCCTCTCTGGCCGCCTCGGATGTGGTATCAGGGAACTGTTCCTCCAGCTTTGCCGATGGCGTACACAAAAGCCACCGGTGCGCACTGGAAGCGCTCAATAATGCGTGATTCCTCTGTTCATGTTCCATCAAATCTGAGCCCCCATTCCCCGCAGTGCTGTTGCAAATGCCCCATACTGTTCTTTTGGAAGTTCTGGTAAGGCATTTACCCCAAACCTGTTTAGGAGTTCCTGGAGTTGGGCCATCATTCCTTTATCCACCAGAGTCACTGCAGCTACCTGCAGTTCTTCCGCCGTATAGGTACGTTCCGTGGTCGGAACTTGCGCCTGCATCTGGGAAGGCGGTTGTACCGGTGAGGTCTCTACTTCCGTGCGAGTCGGAACATCTGGCTGGGTTACTGGAGCCATTGGCGGTACCGGTGTTGTCGGGACTACTCCTGTGTTAGCCTGAGGAAAGTGATTTGCAATCTGTTGTCCGTATGGGGTTGCAGCCTGCTGATCCTCTGTGGTCTTTGCGACCGTCCTGGTGTCCGTGGCAACCTGCGGAGAATTCAGAAACTGCCGGAAAACTTCGACGGCTTCCCCTAATGCCTCTTTGCTGATTTTGATCGTTACATTTACATCCATTTGCTAGTACCTCCTAATTTTTATTCTTTTAATCTTTTTGAATGTCTGCTAAAATATAATTGGTTGATTACCTGAGCGCCTGAGGTTGCCGCCTCATAAGGGCGCTCATTTTATCTTGCCAACTCAAAGATTCTTCTGATCTGACCAACGGTGAAAACCATACCGGTGTTCAGGGTACAAATAAAATCTGCCAACTGGCACTTGACTGATACATATCCCAGCCCATCATCCTTCCACATGTCCACCATTTCCCCTATCTCTTCCAAGTATTCTTGGAACTCATCCTCTGGGATGATCGTTGGGATTTCTCGCATATCCACCTTTCTCACCTCCTTCACATCATCTGCAGCAGCCCCGTGCAGTGTGCGATACATAAGACCACCAAGACCGCTATAACCATCTCCAGAGCCAGTGACGCCCGGTATACCCACACCCAACAGCGATCAATCTCATGCTCCAGCTTTCTGATCCGCCGCCGGATGTACCAGGGTGTCTCCGGCTTCAACGGCCAAGGTTTGATGATTTTTAGACCATCATCTCTCTTCAAAGCTTGTCCCTCCCCTCTACCGCCCTCAGGCGGTTTTAATCTGTTCGTATCCGATCACGGCCAGAGCTCGCTTATTCCATTCCTCTACTAGCCGCTCTCTCTGCTCTGTGGATAGATCTTTAATTTCCTTTTCTACGCCGTCCACAATCACAATGTTGATATATTTCAACTGCACCACCTCTTTAATATGTATTCCTTACCGATTGTCCGGATTGCCGATATCTGGTATAATTTTCCTATCAAATGATGAAAGGAATGATTATCATGCTTGATAATTTTGAACTTCCAAACGAAACTATTGATAAAGTATATGATGATATTGCTCACCCAGCGGCATCAGAAACCGGAAAATTTATAGGTCGTATTCCTCGCGCTATAAATGCTGCTCTTTCTCGTTTGGACTGCTGGATTCTTAAAAGGGAATTCAATGTTGAGGAAACCAAAAAATCTCTTGAAGAAAAACTTGCCTCTTCTGACCCTAATAAAATAATTTCTCCAGAACCATATGTGGCTGTTCCAGCACTCCAATCAATTGCATACTGCATAACCAATCACGAATTGCACGATCTTTATGCGAATCTTTTAGCGAAGGCCATGTTTTTAGATACCAAAGATCAGGTTCATCCTTGCTTTGTTGAAATAATTAAACAGCTTTCTCCTAATGATGCGCTAGTTTTTAAAGCTTGTTCTATACGCCAAACAACCCCCGCTGCAACTTTGAGCATCGTAATGCAACTAAATGGATTACATCTAGCCGGAGGCGCTCAAGAAGAACAGTTTTCTCTAGATCTTATAACCGATATAAATATCCCATCTACTTCAGAAGAACAGGTTCGCGTATCTCTTGATAATCTAATGCGGCTAGGATTAATCAAGCTAAATGATTTTGAATTGAGAGATGGAACGTCCTACTCTTTCGTAAAATCCTCTAAAATTTACCTGGAAGCCTCTGCAAAATTTCAAAAGCTTAATCAACTTGAGACCAGAGCCGAGCATATACATATTTATCGGAAATGTATAACCGTCACTACTTTAGGAAGTCAGTTTCGTGCTATTTGCATTGATGGATTCTAATGTCTTAATGTCAGCACTAAACTCTTTTACGATTTTGATCAGTTCTTCATCTGATTTGATAGCCTCTTTCACATATTCCTTTATTGATAGCTGTTCTTTTTCGAGGATAGCTATCTTTTTTTCTAGCTCCAGAAACTTGTTACTACGAATCCACATCCTACCTCACCTCCTCGTCAGTTACAAATAAGTAAGTTGTTCTTTGGTGATAATTACTAATTGATTTCATATAGTAGAAATGCTATAGTAATTTTATCGAACAAATGTTTGGTTTATGTGCGTTCAAACAGATATTCCATATCGTACTTTGGAAAAAATACTTTGTGAATTTTACATGCATCTTCATAGTAAAAACCTTTTTTAGTCTCTCCATTTGCGATATCGCTAACTGTTTGATACCTGTAGTTCAATAACTCGCCCATCTGCGAAAAAGTGACCTTTTCGCTTTTCATTGCATTAAGCAGGTTACCGTACATGCTTTATCTACCTCCTTTACAAATTTCATAAATTCGTAATATCGAATTTCTTAATAACATAATATTCTTTATTCAGTATTTTGTCAATATAAAATATTCCGATTTCCGTATTTATTCGTTTTTACGAATATTTTATATTTACAAAGTATCCATTTTCGTATATAATAAATGCATATAGAAGGAGAGGTGGACCTAATGGAAAAAGCGAGAATTCTAGAACAATTGATAAAAAACCAGGGATACAGCCTTAAGGCATTTGCAGAAAAATGTGGAATTCCTTATACCACCTTATATGGAATTATGAAAAATGGAGTCGGCAGAGCGAGTGTGGACAATGTTATTCAAATATGCAAAACTCTCGGAATTACGATAGAAGAGCTTGAGAATATAGCTGGAGGGGAAATTTCTGCACACGAACCCTCTTACGAGGATGTAGAACAGCTTATCGCTCGTAACGGAAAGGACTTTTCGACAGAACAAAAAATGCGTTTAATCAAACTTTTGTCCGAAATAAATTAGTAGAGGACTGATCTGTTTGGATTACAATAAAATAGTCGCTGCCACCATTAGAGTTTTCCAGGAATGTAATATCTACTCATTCCCCATTGATTGTGGGGGATTACTCAAGCATTATGGGTATAGAGTTCTTACTTATAGAAAATTACAGGAAAAAAATCCCGATTTATATTCTCTTTGCATGGAATACTCAGAGGATGCCTTCTGCACAGGTACGTCAAAAATTGTAGCATATAATCCAGATCGGCCTCATGGCCGAATCCGGTTTTCGTTAATGCATGAACTTGGACACCATGTCCTGAGACACATCGGTTCATCCAAACAAAATGAAAAAGAAGCAAATGCTTTTGCCAGTCATATACTGGCTCCGCGGATGGCAATTCACTATTCAGAGTGCAAAAACGCCAATGATGTAGCAAAGATATTCGACATGTCTTTTGAGGCGGCTGACAACGCTTTTATTGATTATCGAAAGTGGCACAGGAATGTTATCATGTATAGAATGTCGGCAACTGACAAGGCCATGTATGCCCATTTTTACAGTAAAGAAAAAAAATGTTTTATCTGGAGCAAGAAAAAATGTTGCTTATGCGGAAGCGTATTATATAATACTCTGTCTGATCACTGCGAAATTTGCGCTATCCCAGAAAATCCGCCAACTCCCTCTCTTTATATCTATGACGATAATGAACGGCGATTAACCGCATTACACCAAAAATGGCTCTATGATATCTAAATATCTAAGTGAGTAAGAATTATGAAATATATTTTTGAGAACGAAACAGCGCTGAATCTATATTATACAATTACTAGAGAGATGGGAATTAACGTAATTCCAGAGGGTTTTAGGGATGAAGTATATCTATCCGAGGAATTTCTAATGGTGTGTCTGGAGGATATATATCGTTTGAAACGTACGAAAAATGATATAACCGCCTAGGCGGATTATATAGATTCTCAATGTTAAGGTACGAATGAGGAGGGAAAATACCTATGAGAAAAAGAATTGTGGCGATTTTGATGATTTGTATTTTATCAGCCGGGTTATGTGCTTGCGGGGATAGTTTACCGGATTTCACGACACAAGAGGCTTATGATTTAGGTGTGGAAGCCTATGAGTGTATGGAAGATTTCTGCAATGGATCTATGAACGCTGATACTCTGGAAGAAGAACTTTCCAGAATTTACGATGATTTAGAAAAAATAGAAGAAGATCATGAAAAAAATGACACAAGCCTTGACTATATTACCGATGGATCTATTGCACTCGATGTCAATCTTGCCCTAGCAAAACTGAAAACAATGGATGAAGGAGAGACCTACGGAGTAGAAGAGGTTATGGAAGACTTGGCGGAAACACTAGAATTAGATTAAACTAGATGTTTCTATCTATATACAAAACCGCCCCGGTGCGCCAACACCAGGACGGCAAAACTACTCCCTGTCCGCACAGCAGACATACAGTCGGGAGTTTTTACTATAACACCTCCGGAGATGTTACAGCTCGACCAAAAATATTGTATCATCTCCTGGTCAGCCACGCAAGAGAAACACTCTCTGGCTGTTATTTTTATACTCTTTTTTACATATCATACACAAGGAGATGATACCATGAAGCAACGATATGGCTACGGATACGTCCGCGTATCCACAGATAAGCAGGAGGAACTATCACCAGATTCCCAAGAAAAGTTGCTCCGGGAGTATGCTAAGAAAAATCATATCGTCCTTCTTTCCATTTATCAAGAAATCGGGATATCTGGGCGGAAGGCAGACAAACGGCCAGAGTTCCAGAAGATGATTGCTTCTGCCAAGTCCAAAGATCACCCTGTAGACGTGATCCTAGTATGGAAGTTCAGTAGGTTCGCCCGGAATCAGGAGGAAAGCATTGTCTACAAGTCCCTCTTAAAGAAGCAGAGCAATGTGGACGTTATCTCTGTCTCTGAGCCCCTAATAGATGGTCCCTTTGGCTCCTTGATCGAACGAATCATAGAGTGGATGGATGAATACTACTCTATCCGCCTCTCCGGTGAAGTTACCAGAGGAATGACGGAAAAGGCGCTCAGAGGTGGTTACCAGGCAAGACCTCCTCTCGGCTACCGCATTGACCGACATGGGGAACCGCCTGTGATCGTCCCAGAAGAAGCCCAGATCGTACAGACTATATTCCAGAAATATGTCAATGAAAGGATGAGCTTTTTTGACATAGCACGCTATCTAAATTCTCTAGGATTAAAGACGTCACACGGGAAACCATTTGAGCGCCGCAGCATTGAATACATAATTCAAAATCCAACCTACTGCGGCATGATCCGATGGAATCAAACGGACAATACTACAAAGAAACAAAAAGATGAAAATGAATGGATCATCACGGAAGGGGCACAGCAGCCAATCATCTCCAAGGAACTATTTGAGGCCGCCCAAGAGGTCTATAAATCTACCTACAGGCCCGCAGGCTCCCGCCCCTCTTCCACTTATCGGCACTGGCTTTCCGGGCTGCTAAAATGCCCTGCCTGCGGCCGTACAATGACTGCAACCACCCTGCACCGGCGCAATGGAGAGCCCTATGCCTACTTTAAATGCTATGGCTATAACAAAGGGAAATGCAAGAAACCGCATGGCGTCAGCTCCAGGATCATTGAGCGAGAAGTTCTGGCCAGCCTCGAAAAAGTCCTGGCCTCCGGGGATATGGAATTTGAGTTACGCAACTATCAGCCTGTGGAGATCGTGAATGAAAAAGCCCTGCTCACTGACCGGCTGGAAGGACTCGCCTCCAAGGAGCAGCGAATCAAAGCCTCCTACCGAGAAGGAATCGATACTCTGGAAGAATACCGGGAGAACAAGCGTCTGATCCAAAAAGAGCGGGAATCACTCCAAAAACAACTTGAGGATTTAGAGGCGATCCAAAGTGATCATGCTTGCCCCAGCTCATCTGATATGCTTGACCGGGTCCGCGGCGTCTATGATATTTTAATATCTGCCTCCTATACTGACGCTCAGAAAAACGAATCCCTGAAACAGATTATTGACCGGATCATATATGACCGAGAAACGGATACGCTAAAAATCTATTATTTTTACTATTGCTAAAAGTGCCTGAACCCCTCTATTTATGGGGCTTTTAGGCACTTTATACGTTATAGCAGAAAGGTTGACCTTTTTGTCAGAACGGATAAAGTAGTTTCTTCTATATTAAATGACAATTACAAGGACTTTTGGCAGACCCAGAGGATATAGATTTAATTTAATCCAAAAAACAGAGGATTCAACCCCTGTTTGATTTATTATCGCTTTTATGGTATTATTTTTATGCGGGGCGGTTATCGTCCGCCCCTTTTGTGTGTTTTGGCTGGCTGTTTAGTCAGCCTTTTCTTTTGGCTTGTACTGATCTTCTCCGGTCTCGATGTAGAGAATAAAATCGTTAATTGATTTTTCGTCCCATCCGGCCGCCCGGAGCCCGATTATCAGTCTCGCCGTCTCGCTCATGTTCATAGCTTCCATTTTTTCTCCTTTCTCCCTTCCGGGTTATTGTCCTCTGTTCCCTTTGGACAATTATATATTACATTATTTTCAGTGTATTGTCAATAGATTTTTACATTATTTTTAATGTTTTTCATCATCGTTTTCTACATATTTTATAATGTTTCCGGGTTGCATATCTAATAATCTGCAAATCTTTTCAAGCGCAATAATCCCGACCATTTCTCCACGGCGTAAAGATTGGATCGCATTTTCTCCCAACAACTTATCTTTACGCAACTTTGTCGTATTATATCCACTTTCTTTAAGTGCTTCCAGCACGTCAAATTTATAGACAAACATTCCAATACCTCCATTCTATTATTTACTATTATACATTATTAATAAATCATTTTCAAGATTATTTACATTATAAATAATGCACAATTAGCCCTATATTTTGTTGCTTTATTTTCGGTGTATTTGCTAATTGAAAATACATTATTTTAGGTGTATCATATAATCATCAAAGGAACGGAGGAAAACGAAATGAAAGAAAACAGATACCAGGAAATCAGAAGAAAATACGTTGAAGCATATCCGCACTTAGGACAGATTAAAAGTAAAAAGGTGTTTGCCCAGAATGCTCTCAGGCTCGCCGCACCTAAAACGGTAACCGTAAAAGAAGTGTTTGAGTTATCTACACTCTGTTAGATTCATCCCGCCCCGGCCGGGTAAAGCCGGGAGAAAGGAAAAGATATGAAGACATATAGGTTTGTGTATTGGTTCAATGTTGTTATAACAGAGCTATACATAAAGGCCGAGAACAAAGAAAAGGCGATTGAAATATTCAGAAAAAGAAAAGGAAACAGGAAAATCGTAAACATTGAATGTTATGACGATTAAGCCGGACACGATCCGGCGCTGTAATGCAGCCGAAGCCGGTTCCAAGCCCGGAAAATGCAGAGGACAGAAGAAAGTAGGTGACGCCCATGAAGTATCTGAAAATATTAGCCCTCTACATACGAGTGAGCACAATCGAACAGGCCATGGATGGGCACTCTCTCGCCGCGCAAGAACGGCTGCTCACAGATTACTGCAAGGCAAAAAATTATATGATCTATGACATCTATCGGGATGAAGGCATAAGCGCCAAGGATATCTGCCACCGGCCCGGAATGATATCTCTGATCAATGACGCAATGGCTGGAAAGTTTGACGGAATCTTGGTCTGGAAGCTCACTCGATTTTCCCGCAACCTTGCCGATCTTACAGCCACGTGTGATCTGCTCGATAAGAAAGGGGTATCCCTGATCAGCTATTCTGAGGCTTTCGACAGCACGACACCGGCCGGAAGGATGATCCGATCCATGCTTGGGACAGTCGCGCAGTTTGAGCGTGAGGTCATAGCCGAAAATGTCATTCTCGCTATGGCAGAGCGCGCCAAACAGGGAAAACGGACCTGCAGCTATATTCTTGGCTATGATCTGGACAGTAAGGATTCACTCAAGATCAATGCCGCAGAAGCCAAAGTAGTCCGCTATCTATACGATTCTTATGAAGCGAGGAAAAGCCTTATCGAACTTGAGCACATCTGCGACCAGCTCGACATACGTGGAAAACGCGGTGGATATCTGACTGCCTGGCACATCGAAAAGATACTGACCCGCCCTATCTATGCGGGCTGGAACCTATTCCACGGAGAACTGTATAAGGGAATTCACCCCCGGATCATAACTATCCAACAATTCAACAGGGTTCAGAGACTCATTAAGAGGCAAGGGAAAATTATGGGCCGTAATCGAAAAGGAAAAATATACATCCTTCCAGAGGCCTAAAACACCCCGGAGCCGTAACTCCGGGGTGATTTTTACTGCTTTTTAAGGTACTTTGAGTGCGTGAATCCTGTCACGCCGTCATAGACCACATACAGCCACCGGCCATCAGCGGCGTCCGTATAATACCCATAGCACTGCACTTTTGCCCCCTTGGGCATACTGGTCAGTCTTTTTTTGCTTGTTCCTGCTCCAGCACGCAAGACAAGCGGATCTGTCTTAGTATTTACTGTGTATGTCCCGGCCAGAGACTTGTCAAAACTTTTAGCCGCCTCCGCCTTTCCTCCTGTGCTCCCGCCGGCCCCCTCCAACTTGGCCTTACTGAGCGGCCCGTACTCGCCGTCTACCTCCAGTCCGTGATCTGCCTGGAAGCTTTTAAGCGCCGCCTCGGTATTGGCGCCGAAATCTCCGTCTGCCCCATCCGGTCCGCAGCTATACCCCGCCGCGATCAGATCCTGCTGCATATCTCGGACATCCTCCCCGGTCATCCCCCGCTTCAGGATCCGAGCCTCGTCCGCACCGGATGTGGTGCTTCCGGAGGCCCCAGCCTTTTTCAGGGTCTGGCTGGCCTTGGATCCGTTACTCAGTCCGCAGACCGTGTGCGATCCTGGCTTGACATAGATCGCCCCGCGTACGCAATAGGCAGAGCTCTTCAGGTATGCGCTGGCCGTGATGATCTTATAACCGGCTTTTTCCAATGCTGCCCGCATGGAGGATGTGGTCCATCCATTGCTGCCGTATGTCATTCCCTGCGCTCCGGACGCCACCGCCGCCACGTTCTGGAGGCTGGAGCAGTCGCAGTTGCACTTGGTCTTAATCTTGGACAGATCGTACCCTACAGCCTTGGCTCGTGTGTTGAGTGTATTCCGGTCGCTCTGCCCGTATCCGATATAGTTGTTGGCGCACGCCGCTTCTACTGCCCGCGCGTGCCGCTCCCGTACGTCCGGGTCTGGATGGATGGCCATGTAGTCCCAAGGCTTGCTGTACCAGTTTCTGGTATACACCTCTTTCCCGGTGCTGTCTCCCTTTGTCCCGTTAATAGTCCCTTTTTCGCTAATGCTTGCATGTCCTATCAATACCGCCACGATATTCTCCTTTCTCCGGCTTACGCCGGCGCAAAACAAAAAGGGGCAGTCTCCCGCCCCCTGTAAATATTATTTGGATTTATTATATTTTGTCCTCTGCCACATTTCCGCCACTTTTTCCCAACCGCCTGTGCTAACGAGATATACAATAAATGCTGCAATAAAAGCGGCAAACACATAATACCATGTGATTACAATATTAAAATATTGGCAGGCAATAATCACCGCCAGCGGGCAAAGAATTACAGATACCGCTAGGGCGACCGCATTCGTCTGGATGTTCTTCAATCCTGGCATTTCTTTAATTACCTGCGTGATCAACGATACAAAAAACGCCAAAACACCGATGGCGATCAGTGCATAAGTTACATACTGCATTAACATTTCTACATTCATAATCATTCCTCCATATCGTGAGCTTGTTTGTTTAAGTGTTTCTCAATCCGGTTAATCCCGTCTGTTACCGGGCCATTACACCCCTGTTCCCGAAGACCTTTCAGGCAAGCAAGCAGCCCATAGGTGATCAGGCATTGCTCTTCGTTTATTTTCCTGATATCCTCTTCGTGAGTTTCCCTGATTTTCTTTAATTTTTCTTCCAATTCAGCCGGCTTCTTTGCAAATTTATACGCCGTGATTAACATTCCCCCAATCACGCCCAAAGCTCCGATCAAAGCCGCTGCCGTAATGATTGTCTGTGCGTCTATGTACATTATCTATTCCTCCGCAATTTCGAAATACTGTCCAACCATCACGGACGGCGGGAAGGTTAGGGTTACTTTCTGCCCGTACATAGACTCTGGATCTTCTACGCCCTGTCTCCGGCATAGATAGATAGTTTCTCCTTCTAGATAATATTTCCCATATTCATACTCCATTCCCGCCGTTGTCACCGTGTCCGGGACGGGGATTGGGTCTTCTATCGTTCCGGCCTGCTCACCTGTCTCTACCAATACCCAAAGGCTTGGAGCAGCACCGGGTTCCCAGCCTGGCTGGGATGTGTGCTCTTGGAGACATTTATACAGATCTCCATTGTGCTGGACCTTGTAATATGATGGGTATAGTACGCCATTTGGATCGTACTCTGGATAGATTGCCTTGACGGTGATCGCTTGCTCATCCGTCAGCTCCTGGGCCTGGATCTGGGCAACCAGCACCGCCGCCTGGGCCTTTTCCGTCTGTACCTCCGGGGTCCGATCAGGCTTGTACATTACCACGCCATAAATCTGCCCGGTGTATTCTTCCGTCCGATAAAAGGTTGTGTACCCCTCCAGGGGTTCTCCGCGCTGGCCACGTTCCTCTACAGTCATGCTTTTGGTTTTTACCGGGTCTTCAAAAATTCCTCTGAGCTGTTCCGGCGTGGCGGAGACTGTAAGGATCCTAAGATAATCACCATGCTGCTGCACCTGCTGGACTTGCAGCTCTGTGGCGTCATTAAAAATAATTTTCATATAGATCACTCTCCTTTCGTTTTTTAAATTTTCTGTAGGTTTTTAGCACTAAATGACAAATTGGAAGCCGATCCAGAAGATATACCTCTAACTCTTAATACTTCTGGTTTTGCAACAAACAACACATGGGCCCAAAGAATCGGTCGAGAAGTAAAGGTATATCCTTATGTTATCGGGACTCCAGTACAAGGCCGGACGATTGCAAGTGGTCTGCCAGCCCCGCCAAGAACAATCGCTTTAAGAGACTCCACCTTTGGAATCGTCCAAATCAATACACAAGGACAGATGATTCTTTCCAGTGCTGGGACAACGTCAGCCACTTATTTTGCAATTCCGTTCTCGTATTGGGCGGCTGAGTAGATTATTCCTTCTGGAGCGGCATGAAAGCGAGTTGAATAGTACCTGGTTGCGAAGCTTGCCCCTGGTATGTGTGTCCGGATTTTGCCGGGAAATATTGCATTAAACTCGAACCGCCAGCAGATGTACCGTAAAAACAGCCGTTTCCATCTTGTGTAGCATATACAGTTGCGTTTGTATTCCCGCTCGGCCTGTAATATATGCGAATGGAACCATCTTCTCCCGGTGTGTATGGATTAGATACTTCTTCTAGGTCGCCCCATCCACTTACTTTATTGTCATTTAGTGCTTCAAGCTCCGCCTTCACATCCGCACCGGTCAATAAAGTCTCGAACAGCGGGGTAACCGATACAACATTAAGCCCATCTAATTCAAGCTCATAGAGCGGCCAGTCTGCGGTCAAATCTCCAGCCCGGATATCTCCTTCTGTGTATGCTGGGGCTACTGGATCGCTTTCTGCTGGCGTCCCCTTTAGATAAAAAGGAGCTGTAGATTCTATTTTGGAGGAGTCATCTTTTGTATAACGCACCCCCACAAGATCAATTCTCTTTTCGCCTTGGGTCCCGTTGTCAATCGTAATTTCATCCGACTGGCCCGCTGGAATTACTATCTGTCGTCCCTGCATTATTCCGCAGCCATCATATATCTTTAGCAAATTGTTTGTCACCAACTCGGCCCGGAACTTTTCACCGCCGGGAAGGACATAAGATCCCTCTCCTACAATCCCCCTATTCAGGTCGGCCCAATTTTCTGCGGATATGTGCGGTTCTCCCTTAAATCCTGTTACCAGTTCCATCTAATCATCTCCCTTCAGTTTGTACTCAACCTGGATTTTCCCTTTTTCAATTTTTAGGATTTTTTGTACAATCGGTTTTTGCACCAGGATCCCAGTTGTGAAATCCCTTCCAGAAACCGTATCCCCAATTTCCAAATCCACATCCTCTACAGACATTTCAAATTGCTTGTAGTTCATCAGTTCTTGGAGACGTTTTGTCCCATCCTTCCTGAGCTGCTCCACATCCGACTGTGACGTATAAGAGTATAAAGCTACACGTTCTTCCAGACCGGTATAATATTTCGTAGATCCTACACTGCCGTCTGACTGCACATATAAGTGTAATACCGTCCGATCCGTGCCCTCTCCGTTTCCTGCGCAGATTAGATGGTTAATTCCACGCCGGTAGTCCCTGGCATCGTAATTGATTCTATTGTCCCGGTTGTATTCTATGGTTTCTGAATAATTCTCAGCCTCTACGGCCTGGATTTCCACCCATCCAGACTCTCCGGCGTCTCCGCTTTTATAGCGTATGTCCAGGCGATACCCGACACTAGTCAGCATGTCTTCCAGACCGTCCAACAAGGTGCAAAAGCGATCAAACTGGAAATTGGACACCTCAACGCCAGTATCCTCCTGCGGAACGACAAATAGTCCAGAAAATTCAGGCTCAATCAGACTTCTTAAAATAGTATTAAGCTCTCCAGATACTGTCTTATGGTCTTGCCCGGAGGGCGGCTCGATGATCTTCTTGGTAAGCATTCCCCGCCAGGTATCTCCCGTCAATGTGGCCGTTGCGGTTTTAGTGACTACCTCTATATCCCCGATAATCCCTCCGTACTCTGTTTCTGGTATATATAGCCGGCAGCCATACCCCATTAATTCTGAGTCCCAAATAGACTGATCAACTTCAAACTCAAAATCGTTGGTATCGCCAAGGTCCATATCAAGAGATATGCTATAGTCAAGAGTCCCAACATCTCTGCCATTCGCGTCAGTCATCATCATGGTTACCACTCCGGCTCACTCCTCTCTATATAGATCACAAGGTCAAACCCAAAACTACCATCCCAAGACACGACATTGTATCCGGGTTGAATCAGGGAAAACAACTCATATTCCTTGGCCCGGTTATTTAATTCGTTGACCCTCTGACCTCCGACTTTTGTTCGTATCGCCGTTCCAGCCAGGGAATCAATTTGTAGGTATTCTCCAGTGTCGAGTTTTGTCTCAATTTCATAGATGTTTCCACCAATCGAGATTCTTGGGTTGGTGCACGGACCATAGACAGTCAGCAAAAAGTTACAAGTGGCATAGTGATCTATCTGGATATTTCCAATCCCTGCCGCGTCTCCCGTAAGATCAAAGGGAACATCAAACAGGAAATCAAGATATTCTCCCATAGGCTCCCCAGAGCTGGGATTAAAGGTATAATTCTGTTCCGTGATCCAAAACGGGCGTTCTGCGACGTAAGTGCCGTCAACATCCAAAAGTTCGATATCATATTCCCATCCTGTCTTTTCAGATGCGATAAAATAGCAGCGCTGATACTGATTTCCTATATACAGCTTGCCAGGCGTTTTGTTTAGCACGTCGTATTCTACGGTTTCAAAAAATCGATTGATGGCCGCTTCATATGATTCGCGGGAATAATTCAAAATACTCAACGTGAAAGGCCTCTCTGTGATCTCCTTCGCAAAACTTGTAATCCGTCCCGACACAGCGGATGATTCAACACTTTCATATTTCCACTCATAGTCAAATAATTCTGCAGTCTGCAAAAGATAGGGAGTCTTCAGCAAGTCCAACTTTACACCACGGTTATTCACATAGTATATGTCTTTCACTGTCCTACAACCTCCCTCACCACGCGCGCAAACTCTCGGTTCTTCGCATAGATTCCCATTCCGTCCATCTCATTTGCGATAGACGTAGAAACAATCGCCGCAAATTCTCTTGCCAGTTTCTTTATGTCCTCATCGGATAGGGACACGGTAAGATTCTTTTCCCTGTCCTTCCAGGCAAGCGCTTCCCTTGCCCCTACCGCACTCACGATATTATCAGCCACTTTCGCCTGATTCGCGTCCACGGAAAAGTACACATCAGCCATTGCGGCCTCGATATCAAGCCCTTTCAGGTTATCCAGAGCCGCCTGAGAAACATCTTGAGACGCTTTCTCGACCGCACTCTTTTCATCCTCGATTCCGCCGGCAAGGCCTTGGTCAAACCACCTACCTAATTGCCTTGTTTTTCGAGATGGAGAATGCTCATCCAGCCAGCTCTTTGCCGCATTATAAGCACTTTTTGCTAACTCAGCAGCCTTGCTTGCAGCATCGCTAATCCAGTCCCCAATCCCTTTTACAAATCCTGATCCAAAATTTGATCCAGCACTGCTTCCATCTGCGGTATCTGCTCCTGCTTCCGCGCTGTCACCAAGAGCTTCACCTTTCAATCGTGCTTCTCCGCTTTTCCCGCCAACTCCAGAGGCGTACTGAGAACCAAACTTTCCGCCGGTTCCTGTTCCTGTCACAGATCCAGCACCTGCGTTTGCATTGCTTCCAAGGACACTACCCACACCTCTTGCCGCTCCAGACATCCCGGAAACTCCGGCGTTGTACTGGCCGCCAAATTTGCTACCAGTCCCGGTTGGGTCCACAGATCCGGCTCCTGCGTTTGCGGCGTCAGCGTTGGCTTTCCCAGCGGCCTGGGAATTCTCCGTTTGGGAGGACACGCCAATCCCAAACATACTCATTACAGTGGAGCCAATGCCCTGCAGTTTTCCGCCAAGGCCCCCGCCTTCTTCGCCGCCGGAAAACAATGCCAGAAACGCGGAAATGAGTTCCCCGCCTTTCGTTAGGACGCCTTCTTTCCCACTCTCGATTCCCTGGGCGGCTCCTTCCATCGCAAGCCGGAAGATTTCTTCCGTCTTTTTGGATGGAGAGTGCTCGTCCAATGCGGTTCTGAGAGTTTCAAGAAACGCTTCCACCCCTTCTTCTGCGGGGTCTTTCAGATCCTCGAATCCCTCCAGGCCTTCCAGGGCGCCGTAGATCGCCTGCGCAAACGCTTCTTGCGTCTCCGCGTCCAGTCCATCAAACTGCTCCAGCATTCCATCCACGGCCCCACTGGCCTCGGCGGAAAGCTGGCCTCGCATATCACCGGCCACCAATGCGGCTACTGCCTCTGGAGGGACTTTCGCCAACTCCGCGGCCGTCTGAGGAGCGGCCTTCGCAAATTCTTCCAATGCGGCCGTCGTGGCATCTTGCGCCTGGGTTAACATGGCCTGGGTAAATCCAGGTGTTCCCTTTTCCACTTCCTGACGGATCAGGTTCTCCATGTTGGAGACATTGACTACCTGTTGCTGAAGCTCTTCGCTGGTGGCATTGCTGGCCGTTTTAATACCAGCCGTTATCTGGCTGATCGCCGCCTCGATCGCTTCTGCGTTCCCTGTAGCCGCCGCTTCCGCGAGAGCGGTGTACATGTCGATATCATTGGAATACTGCGCCAACAGTTCCGTATTTCCTTCGTAAGCCTTCTTATTTTCTTCGTAGGCTTCTTTGGCTTTCTCAACGTCTTCTTCCTGGCGCTTAATCTTTTCGCCCAAGACACTAACTTGTTTTTTATTCCCGTCAAGTACCGCCTGATTATATTCTTCCTCTAACTGAGACAGTTCTGCGCTTTCCCGCTTCACATCGTTCTCAGCCTGCTTCATGGCCGTCAGATTCGCGGAGGCTTCCGCCGCCACCTGCATCTGGTTCGCCACAGCCTCCTCATACTTGGCCTGCTGTGCAGACATGACAGCCTCGACCCGTTTCTGCTGGATCAGGCTTTGGATCTCTCCCTGGAGCTCCTGGTAATTACTGATCACGCCATCGGTCATGGAGATTTCCACACCAAGGGCACTGGATAACTGGGAGGTAATGAAAGCGGCTCTATCCTCTTCCCCTTCCTTTACCCGGCCATTTGCGTCCACGATCGAATTTAGCTCATCGTTTAAGCCTTTCAATCGATCAAGCTGTGCGACATCTCCCGCCGCCTGGGTGTTTTGGGATTCTACCAGTTCCTCATAAGCCTGTTTTCTTTCCTCAGCCGCTTTCCGATTCTCGGTAGCTGCCTCAGCGGATTCCTTCAGCGCCTGGGAGTGTTCCCGCTCTGCCTCCGTCTCACGGGTCACAACGCTTTTGATCGCCGTCCCAACTGCAATCAAGGCTGTTGCCCCTGCCACTGCCACTCCGATTGGGTTGGCATTCATGGCAGTGTTGAGGGCAGTCTGAGCTTTGGTCCATAATCCCGTTGCCGCTGTTGTAATGGGGATCTGTTTATTATATAAAGCCAGGAGCGTCTGCCTTGTGGTCAACCCACCTTCTTGCGCTACCAGTAGCAGGGCGTTGGCTTTTTCCATTTTATTCAACGCCGCTGTCGCTGCGGCACTGGCTTTGAGTACAGTGGCCGTCTTCTGGCCTATGGTATTGTACAGCTTATATCCTGCGACCACTCCCGTTAATACCGGGAGAATCGCGTCAAAATTCTCAGCCGTAAACTTCGCCCCATCTCCCAGCACTGGAAGAACTGCCTTGGCCAGATTCCCGCCTACGTTCGCCACATCTTTCAGCGGAGTCACCAGTCCAGCGGCTGCCTGGCTGGTCCCTGCGATATCGTCAGCCACATCATTAAAAACTGCGCCCATTTCAGACGCCACCGCAGTGACCCCGCCTGTGTTAAATGCGTCATGCAGGCGCTGTACGTAGCCAATAGATTCCGTGACCGCCTCAGCCATAGGGTCTCGGATTCCATCATAGAGGCTGATCGCAAAATCGTCCACATTGTTCTTCAGGATCTGAATCTGGCTTTCCAGTGTCTGATATCTCTGTTCTGCCTCATTGGTAAGGGCATTATTTTCGTCCCATGCTTGAGAGGCAATCCCCAGAGCTTCAGACAGCGTATCTCCGGCCCCCGCCAGACGCAAAAGAGCGTCCCTCTGGCGGATCTCCGTGATCTCCATATCGGACAATGTGGCAATCGCACTCTGCCCTCTGGATTCCATTGTCCCAAGACCTTCCACGAACGCCACAAGAGCCTGAGCGGCGTCTTGCCGGAACGCCTGCTGGAATTCCTCCGCCGACATGCCTGCCACGTTTGCAAACTGCTCCAGGGATTCTCCGCCCTCTTCTACGGCCAACTGCATTTTTGTCATGACCGTAGACACCGCAGATCCTCCAGCGTCCGCCTCAATTCCGACGGAAGAGATCGCTCCGGCCAGGCCCAGGATCTGATCTTCTGTCATTCCGACCTGTTTTCCGGCTCCTGCAAGGCGCAGGCCCATCTCTGTAATCTCGGATTCTGTTGTCGCCAGGTTATTACCAAGAGCAACGATCGTAGACCCAAGGCGGCCAAAATTTTCCTGCGGCATTTGCGTGATATTTGCAAGCCTCGCAAGGGATGTCGCTGCTTCTGTCGCAGACATATTCGTGGCCACACCCAGATCAGACATGGTCCGGGTAAAATCCAAGAGATTTTCATTTTTAATACCTAATTGTCCAGCCGCTTCCGCAACTCCAGCAATCTCGGAGGCTGTCTGTGGGATATCCTTCGCCATATCCCGGATTCCTTCCCGGAAGCCAGCCAATTCTTCATCGGTAGCGTCTACCGTCTTCTGAACACCAGCAAAGGCGGATTCAAACTGGATCCCGGTCTGGGCAACATAAGCTCCCAATTGCGCCACTTCAGAGGTGATTTTAGCGATTCCGATAGCGGCAACGCCCTTTTTTACAATGCTCCCAAACTTTGATAGGGCCTGCTCTGCTTTTTGATTATCAAGTTCTGTAGTGATTTTTATTGTTCCGTCGCTTGCCATGCGTCACACTCCTGTCCGTTATGACGCAAAAAGAGCACCGCCTTTCGCGATGCCCTAATTGCTCCATATCCACAGAGGGACGGGAACACACCCCGTCATGCCTTCCTCTGTGCATATCTATCTTCGATATACTTCATCCAACGCTGGTTTCTCTGTTCCAGCGTCATTTTCTTCCCGGAATCCCGGATCTGGAAATGCTTTTTCATCTCATTAATAAATGCCCGATGAGCCTTTGACATTCCTGCTGTGTTCGCTTGTCGGTAATACATAATCTTACTCATCTTCGTTCCGTCTCCCAGCGATTCAAACAATGCCATAAACTTCCACCAGTGCAAGGATTCTATCGTTGTCAAATCCATCCCATACTGCTCCTTAAATGCGGCATAGATGTATGGCGCGTCCTGGGTAAATACCCAAGCCGGCCCTTTCGAGCTGCGGCGCATATACCGCCCCCGGTCTTTCTCTTCTGGGTCTTTATCCTCTCCGCAGCGGTAAAACCACATAGCTCGATCCATTGCCGCCTGTAGGTCAGAGGGGATTGTTGGGTAATACAGCCGGAGGATTTCCTCGTATTTATCAATGTCCGATTTCTCACTTCGGACAATCGCCTCCACCTGGATTCCCACCCGGAAATCCCATCGGATTGGATAATTCTTTCCGCCGATAGTCACACTTTCCGGGAGGGCTTCTGATAACAGGTTAAAATGCATTACGCTTCACCAGCCTCTGGCTTCCCGGACAGTTTTCTTTTCAGTGCATTGCTCTTTTCCCGTACCAGAGGATTAACCTGGGAAGGATACAGTTCCTGCATTTCTTTCAACACATCCAAGCAAGTAAGGAGATCTGTTTTATCCCCAAATACCTCTTTGGCCCCATCTTCGCCAAAGATGTCTGTCACGTAATCGATCACAGCCTGGCATTGCATTCGGATTCCTTCAGATCCCGATATCGATTCATCTCCCGTAGAAGCTTTAAATTTTTCAAGGACTTCGTCAAATCCATCCTCAAATCGCTTCGTTACTTTCGGATTCAGCAGATCTGCCTGTACTTCCTTCCCCTGGAGCTTCACTGTTATCAATTTCATTGTCAATCTCCTCCTTATCATCTACAACATCTGTTTCAGTGATTTGTGGTCCTGCCACAGGCTCAGTTCAAGCCGCCGAGTATGTATATTCTGTTGGATTGGCCCCGATTTTACGAAATTCCACGTCTACCGCGGACGATTCTCCTGCGTTTCCAGACCCGTCAGAATTTACAATGATCGAACACTGTCCCTTTTCTCCTTTTCCTGTTAAGATATTAAAGTATACATAGTTGGTTACCACGCTATTTCCAGTTCCATACTTCATCGCATGGGACAGGATATAGTCCTGTGCCTCGTCCCCAACATACCTGTCACCAGACAAAGTAAAGGTTCTCTGCGTTCCAGTTTTTGTTGTACTCTGCCCAGCGCGGATATACTGCTTATCCTGCGTAACAGGGTTCATCTGCGAATCCAAACCTGAAATGCCCATTTCTACCACAGCAAAATTAGCTTCTGTAGTCGCTTCCGATGCGCCCGGATCTGTGTCAATCGCCAACACGTAATCATCATTTGTCACCCATCCTTCATATTCTGGATCCGGTGTATGCTTTGCCATCAATTCGCTTAATTTCATATCTCACATCTCCTTTTCAAAATAAATAACCCTGCACTGCAGCATGTACTGAGCAAGCATATTTTCCCAGTCTACTGTGGCAAGGTTCGGCATGTTTTGTAAGTTTTCTATTTTCTTTACTTGGCATTTATCGCCAAAATCAGGATAGCTTTTCTTCCGATCCTGCTCATCAATCCAATCCATAAATTCCTGAGCGAAATTCATCGCCCCAATATTCAGATCGTCCGTGCCGTCAGAAAAATACTTCGTGATCACGATCGTAAATCCATACTCTTTCTCAGCCCCAACACGGATATATTTCCGCCGGACTTTTGCGGAGTAATTAGTCAAAAAGGATATATCTCCTTCCTGGTCCGATGAAACATTAAAGTTCAAAAGACGGCCGGCCAGCTCCTCCACTTTCGGCGTCACATAGACCACCATAGCGTCATGCTTTGTCATCGTCCGCGCCCCCTCACATAGTTCTGCACAGCCTGAAGGTAATCATCCATCCTTGCGGTCTTCATGGCCTTATCCCATTCCGATGTAGCCAAGGGATGTCTGGCCCCGCTGTGATTCAGCCTTATCCCCGTGACCACTTTACTCTCCCCTTTCGCTGCCCAAGGGCTGCCAGTGAGCCTCGAAACCATCAGAAATCCTTCATACTGGAAACGGGCATAAGGAGATAGATAGTGCACAACTCCGTGGTCGCCTTCCACGTAGGTTCTTACATTTCGGGACAACACCATGTTTCTGGCCGGGACGTATGGCTGCATTAGCCGTCTTGCCTCCTGGGCCATAAAGAGCAGGGTCCGGTTCCCGCCTGTCGCCCCATTGACGATCGTTGGGATTGGCTTATTCCATTTCACTTCTGTTTTCATACTATCTATCCACCTACCCTATAATGCTTAGCCATCTTGTGGGACGTATTATCAGAGACTGCTGTCACCACAAAGGCGTCTGGTTTATATCGCTTCAGGAGTTCCGTTGCTGTATACGGCGACTTTCCGGTAATCTCTTCCTGGCACTCTCCTTTTACCACGATATCCCCAAGGCTTGCCGTAAAAAGACCTGACCGGTCTTCTTGCTCCGCCCACTCGTGATAGGGACGATAGTTTTCTGATTCCGGGATTCTGGCCGTATATACATTGGCCATCTTCGCAGTCTTATCAGATTCCACACGCCCTATCACATTTTTATAATAGCAATCATGCAGGACCGTCCTTTGCCAAGTGTCTTTCATGCTGTCCGGATTATCATTGGCTTGTAGACGGTTGTAGATCGTGATCGTGTGGATGTAATTTGGATTCATTTTTAATCAACCCCTCTGTAGAGCAGCCCTGTACCGCTCAAATAGAAGGATACAAGACTACTAATCTTAGTCTGCCTTGCCGCTAAAGAAGAGTAATCCGACTGCGAAAGATCATAGGACCCACTATCTCCATCATTACTATAAGATACCAGTTGTCCCCCACCATTCGCGAAATTGTCTTTGTCCAGACTGTTTGCCTCCCACAAAAACTCCGTCACCGCACAGATACAGTTCTTCACGTCATCTGTAAGTAACGTCTGATCAGCTACGATGCGCCCATAGGTTCGGTTATTGACTTCCTTCTCGGCAAGACGTTCGAAGAATGGAAAATCAGTTTCTGTAATCTCTGGATCTCTGCCAAGGAGGTAATCGGTAACATAATATTGATAATCCGCATACATATAATACTTTACCCCTTATGATGATTTCATAATCCCGGCTGCTTTTAAGGAATCAAGCAGGGATTTAAACTCTGCTTTTGATACCTGATCGCCAACAGCTTCAGGAACCAGTTCCGCTTGCGACATTTTGGAAGCTCCAGATTCCTCGTAAGCTTCTGTGATTTCTTCAATCACTTCTGGGATTTTATCCCCAGAAATATCGGATACCTGGCCGCTGCCTTTAATTGCAACGGCCAGCTTTTTTAAAGCTTCAATCGTTCCCATGCGTTAAGCCCCCTTTCACGCCTGTTCAGCCAACTTTACGGTAAGCGGTACTGCTGCATTGTCAACAGTCACAGTCTGGGTAGAGGACACATAGCCTTTCGCGGAAACTTTAGCTTTGTAAGATCCTTTGCGCAGGTTAAATACAGCCTGACCAGAATCGTCTGTAGTTAAAATTGCTCCATCTACGTTTACCCGTGCGCCCTGAATCGCTGTAGATTCGCTATCCTGCACAGTAAAAGTAACTGTCTGAGTTGTTACAGGCGTTCCAGGTTCAATGTACGCAAATGGACAACCGGTTCTGTCTTCGTTCATTCGCGTAGCAGGATTCGGAAGCGCCCAGCCCATACGAAAGACTACACGCAATGCGATCATGTCCTGCTGTGCCAGGTTGTAGACGATTTCTTTCGTTTCTGGATCCTGGATAACGCCCTGATCCAAAATCTTAACTGTGATATCCTGACGAATAGAATACACCGCCTGGGAGAAATCCCCTACTACAAGCTGTGCGATATTCGAGAAGAAACCTCCATTTTCTGGGAAAGTCATTGCAGCACCATCCAAGGTATATCTTGCGGACTCCTGCATAGTTCTCATGAAAATCGGAACTCCATTTGCGTCTCTCAAGCCACGGAGCTTGGACTTGAAATTCATAGCCGCAATAGCTCCATTTACACCGTATCCATCATTTTCAACCTTCGCAAAAACGCCATCTTCCCCAAGAATCAGATCATACCAGTCTTTTCCCTCTGCCGGCGCAACATTGTTCCCCGCCTGTCTTGCACGAGTGATAATATCCGCATCCCATTCTGCTGGTCTGTTGTCGCCAAAAATAACGGCTCCATCGACTCGCTGTCCAATGGCTTCATTTACTCTAGGGGTAATTTCGCCCATGATGTCGATTTCCGCATCGTCAAAAACAGATTCCGGGATAGGTACAATCACAGCCAACTCTGCAGCGGTCAAAAACACATTGTCCCAAGCCTGCCTGGTGGTCTGTTTCATTCCGGTATCCCCATTGACCCAATAAGCGGTCGGGAGGAAATCAAGTACCCTGATTCGAGTCTGTTTGCTGGTCATATTAGGGAGCTTCCTGGCCATCCCTAAAAATGTAGACTGCTTTGGCGCGTCCTGGAACACTGTAGATACAACTTGTTCGCGGATGAGAGCTTCCACATCCGCCCGATTTACAATATTTACTGCCATAATTTACATTCCTTTCTATTCTGATCTTCCAAACAGGCTTCTCAGTGCTTCATTAGCCTGTTCCTTTTTGGTTTGCGCAGTTTGATCGATTCCAGATGTCGTGGAGACTACCCTAGGCACCGGCTTGTCGCTTGCAAATAGATAGTCGTTTTCTTTCTTGACGACTTCTAAAGCTGCTTCGATATCTGCCGTCTGGTTCTTGCTCTTTTTCAGCGTCTCCAAATCCAACAGAGCCATGACTGCCGTACTGTTCTTTGCTCCTGATTTCCGGACAGCTTCTTTCAGGCAATCATTAAAGGCATAATCAGACTTGATTCTCTCAATCTCTGCGTCTTTTCCAGATAATTTCGTCTGCAGGTCTTTCACGCTCTGTTGCAATCCAGCAGCGTCAATTCCTTCCATAGCTTTCAGAGATGCCTGTGCTGTCTCCAATTGGGATTTATAGGTGTCTCGCTCGGCGGTAATGGAATTAATTTCTTTCCCCACTTCCGCCATCACAAAATCAATCTGCTCCTGCGTCATACCTTTTTCTTTCAAGGTTTCTGTCTTTAAAATCATCGTTATCCTTTCTCTCTGCATTCGGTTATTTTCGGTGTGTAACCATCCACCCACAGAGTCGCTATTTCCGGCATAGCTGCCAATTTGTCCAGTTTAGAGCCATATGGCAGGGCATAAAAATAAGACGCATAACCCTGCGCCTCAAGGGAGATATCGGATCACCTCCTAAAAATGGGTATAAAAATACCACTCACTCCAAAGAATGAGCGGTATTAGTATTTCAAACCCTCCGGGATTTTCCCATCCGTTTTAAATCCTTCTGGAACTTCCATCCGTGATATGTGATATCCTCTCATACAGTCGTTGCACCAGATTGTCATATGCCCCAATCTCTTTTCCGGTATGACTATCGTGCAACTATAGTCTGTATCTTCGCTTCCGCAATGTGGACATTTCCCCGGCTTTTTTTCTTTTACAATATTGTCTAAATTTTCTAACCACTTCATGGCTGCACCCTCTTTCTGACTATATTATACCAGAAATCTTCGAACTTGTATGCAACTTCCTCCATCTTATTGATATGCTCCTGCGTATATTTCTTACCATATTTTCTAAGCTGCAGCACATGGCATCGCTCATGTATCAGTGTCCTGATCAGCGCTTCCTCATTTTTGAAAGAATTTGGAAACAAGTCAATCCTTCCGATATTATCATAATCAGCACATCCCATCATCGGACGCCGCAAATGTTCCTCGTCTCTTTGTATTTTTATCTGCAAATCGGATATAGTTATTCCATATTTCTTAGCAATACGGTCAACGGTTCTTTTTTGCATGGGAACTTCAAGTACAGAAAAAGCCCCCGTATTTTTCTCTCTGCGTTTTGGCCTTGGAATCGTTCCGCTCCTTCCTACCTTTCCAAGTCCATCCATATACACCCTTTCCGTCTGCTGTGGTAGGTTCATGGCCTTGGAGAATGATACATAGTCATTCATCGTGTACCTATATCTGGCCTGTGCCGCCAGAATATCAAGGGAGCTTCCACTTCCTTCTTTCAACAGCATAATATCCTGGCGTTGCTTTCGCATTAGGAGCTCCATCTTTCGCTGATTCTGCAGGGCTGTGTAAGTGGTATATTCCTTTCCCTGATAGGATTTTGGGCGATTCTCTTCCCGGATCATTGCGTCCAGTTCACGGTCCGTATAATTTCTGACGGATACGCCACGGATGAAGGGCTCATACCAGTGATAGCAGTTGATCCCGCACAATCCTGTAACAGTGCCAAGTCCACAAGTATAGATCAGCTCTTGGTAGCTGTACACCCTTCCCTGCCACCATTGATGGGTAGGTCTGGCACCCATGTGGTAGGACACCTCATAATCATCTGTTCCTAACTCCGCGGCCACCTGTTCATTCATATGGCCAGTGATTTGAGAGAAACCTGTCATGAGTGCCATCCTGGAAGCGGATTCTATCCGATAGGACCTCCCAGAGGCATAATCAATAGTCCTGAGACCGCTCATAGTCATCTGCTTGACCACTCTGTTCAGCGCGGAATTATAATCAAAAGCCCCTGTTGCTATCCCAAGAATGGCATTGTCCAATGTCTGCTGGTAATATTCAGCCACCGGCAGAAACTCCGTTTTCCCGCCATTCTTGACGGAAAACCCCATGCTCTGAGAGATATTCTTGAATGTTTCATCCGTCTGGGTAAGTGCGGAAGAAATCATCGTCTGGATTGCCACATGATCCCCAAAGGGCTTCTGCAATACTCCGGCGGCGTCATAGGCGCTATTAAGTTTCTCATACTGATTTTCGACGACCTCCTTAAAAATCCGCTCCATCTCATCGTTGGACACTTTGAGATAGGTCTGGATCTGCTCCTGTATGTATGAATCTGATAGCCCAAGTTGCCGCAGGCGATTGATCTGATACTCTGCCGTAGATGTCATTCCGGCATTGGCTTTGATCCTGCGGACGATATCCAGCATGATGTCTCGCTCCAGACGTGCCGCTGCCTGCTCCATTGTAATGGTCAGCGCCTCAATTTCTCCTTGGCTCATCATTCGGTATCACCTACTCCTCGATCAGATCGGCCGGTTGCGCCACCATCCGCTTGGCGGTCTCATCGTCCTCATCATAGTGCTTTGCACGGTATTCCCATAGCTGCATTGCCCCCATCGCAACATCCGCTCGATCTGTTTGGCGTTCTTTCTCTGTATCCACCACAAGAGAATCATCCCATTTGTAGGATGTGTGATAGTTCCCGAATGGCGCCAAGTTATATATTGTAGCCCAGAAATCAATGGCTGTGATATAATCGTCCAGAGCGTCCTGTAACGCACTCTGACAGGATTCCACGAAGGAATAGGATCTTTGCTTGCTGGCCCGTATCTCTTCCGCTGTTTTGTCCGTATTGTTTGGATCTGACAATGTCCCATAAGCCAGATTACACGCAAACTCTACTCGCCTCAACTGCTGGTTCAGTCCATTAAACAGGGACTGATCACGAATATCTGGAGAAAACACATCTAACAGCGGTTTATCTACAGCTCCAGAGTTATAATCCAGCTCACGATATAACCGTTTCTTTCCATCTGGATACTCAAGTTCTTGGGTTTGGGGATTTCTGGATAGCAGGCTCTCCGCTATGTGTACCGCGACCTCTTTCCCTTTGTATTCCCAGCTAATCTGAGAATATCTTTCATCGGCCTCTTTAATGAGACCAACCCCTCGACTATAGCAGGACACCCCCAGGGGGCTGGTATTGTCTTCCTGATTCGCCATCGGGACCTTAAAATATCCAACCGGCAGTTTCTGAACATTTTCAAATATCATCTGGCTCTCAAGCCCGCCCCATTTGGGTACGGTATGAAGTGGTATCTCCGATCCTAAAACTCCATCTGTCATAGATACAAAAGCCCTATTCCTGATCGTCAGAAATCCTCCATCAAGCTTATGATATTCAATCCTTGTATAGATGGAATTCCCATCTCGAAACTGGTCCAGAAAGACGCAGCGTGTTATATTGTCATCGTCATCAAAGGAAAGAGGAAAAAAACTGTCTGCCTGTATAAATTCTGTACACATCCCAGAGTCTGTCACATATGGCTTTAGGATAAGACCTCCTTTTGCACAGGCAAATTCTACATAGAGCCTCAATTTTTTAACTGTCTTTTGATAGACTTTATCTATATACGCCGCTCTTGCGCTTCCCTCCACTTTAGTGTCCATCTCAAGGGTCACAAGCCTTGCAATCTCTCCAGCAATAGAGGCGGGGAGATTCAAACTTTTTACCGTATCACTGAGCCAAGGTTCCTTATCTTGGAAAAGCATAGACCATAGCTCGATACGCTTAGCCATGATATCTGACATCACAAAAGATATCTGCTCTTCAGTTTTTAGGATCTTTGCGATCGCCTCATACATTTTCGTATATCTCATTTGCCTCACCTATCCATATTTGATGAGCTGGCTGATCCGCCGCTCAAATGTATACTCAAAACTGTCCAGGCTGTCTATATCGCTCGTTCCATCATCCAACCTGACATTTTTCGTAATCTCATCTGGATCCCATACAGCCGTGCACAGCGCTGTTTCCAGACTGTTGCATTGATTTTCCACATAGAAAAATCTTCTCTGCGCCATTAAGATAGCAAGCGCGTTTATCCGGTCATTGATCTCCGTCTTGAGCGCATTTTCCACTCTGATCCATCCAAGGCCATGCTTTCTGAGGCTGCTGCGGATTCCAGCGATCAACGTCTGCTCTGCAGAATCCGCATATACGGCTGTGACAAAACCATATACGCTTAATATCCGCTGTACAAAATCACAAAACATGCTACCTAATAGCTCTGGATCAATCTCTATCTGATTACCGCTCCTGTCCTTACAAGGAATCAGCTCAGACGCTAGAGCAACAACAAATCTGTATCCTCTGGTAATGGCGGTTGCAGAAAAAGAATGGCCGGAAGCAGATCCGCCAAAGTCTATCCCAAGGATAATCTCCATGATATCTTTGGGCTTATCCACCAGACGGAATGTATATTGCTGGGCGCTAACGTCATCCGCAAATCTACGGTAGATAAGGCCACTCGCCACAACACGCATACCCTTGATATCCCGCATATACCAGATACTGTTTTTGTCATATCTGCTCTCTATCCGCTTCAGGCGCTCAGCAGTGATAGTTTTATTATCATAGATCGTACAGTGCATATAGTTGTAGCCCCCAGGGAAGTTGCCCGCGGCGGCCATATCCCTGTACTTGTCTATGTAATCTGTGTATATTGGATGTTTCGGGTTATCAGGATTTAGGTCCCAAAATATCTTTAATCGCCGCGCCGCCAGCAGACGATTATTGGCCTCCTTGATCGTTTTATCATGATGGAGGCTTATTTCAGTAGCGATCCACATACCATAAGAGTTTCCTCGGATACGTTTATAGCTGTCTTCTTTTGCCCCGCCCGCAAATATGATAATCCTCTGTCGCCATCCGGTATCAGGCCCTCTCACAAACAGAGCCTCATTATCCTTAAATTTCCCCCAGTGGCATTGTCCCCTGAATATATTCTCCAGACCAAGTCCATTACAGACACCAATGTTTAGCTTGGCATTTCCAACTGTGGATCCTGTCGCAAGGTGGATTCTGTCAGGTGTCGTTTTCAATTCTTGAGCAAATGCAAAAACATTGTCTACCGTCTTCCCAGCCCGGACAGCTCCTTCCGCCACATTGAATTCGCAATCACGACAGGCCCGGATATAATCTTTATGCTTTTCAGAAAACACATAATTAAGCGTTTTCTTTTTTCTGATCTGCTTCATAGATCTCCGCCTCGATTTCCGACATATCTTCTACTTCAAGCCCCTCTCCCGTGATTTTCTGTGTTTGGGCCTTTAACTGTGCAATTCTGGCTTTCTGCTCTTTTGTCGCCAATTTCCAGTTCTTGTGTAGCATTTCATCATATTGCTTAATCAGAGACCGTAATTCTGCTTGGGCCCTGGCCTGAGCTTGCAGAAACGTAGCCTGCTTATCCCACGCCTGTTGGATTTCCCACCGTTCTCCAATAATTTTTCCTCTCTTCTCCTCAATTTTCTCAACTGTTTTGTCTTCTTTTCCAGTTACATACATAACTGACTGCGCTCGTAGGATGGCCGCATAAGCCAGCTTAATCTGATCCCACAATAATTCCAGCGGATCTGAAAAATCCAAAGAAAAGAAAAGCTCCTGAGTATCTTCTGGAAGATATCGAGAGAAAAGCCCGTGCTTCACAGCGTTCTGGTTCCCTTTTGGAGCACCATGCCCAACAGCATTTTTATTTCCAGGCTGGCCTCCGTGCTTCTTTTTTTGTGTGCACACTTTTTCTGATTTTGTGTGCACACTTTTTTTATTCCATCCATAGCGGACTTTCCAGGATTTCACTGTGTTCAAAGTCACTCCATACTTTGCAGCGATGTCCTTATATTTCATTCCAGCCATGTAATCTTTTTCGGCTAAAATATAGTTCTGTGTTTCACTCACTTCACCACCTTCATTCTGGGCTTATTGCATTAGAAAAGCACCCCGGAGGGTGCCTTTTATAAGTCATTCTTCACTCTTTTTTTTAGAATCTTCTATTATTTCTATTATCTTAGTCCCTGCGTGCAAATTAAATAACTGAAAAGTATTAAAAATAAAACTTTTAAGTTCTAAAAGAATATTTGCATGAAATACAAAATATATTTGCAAAAGAACTATAGCAATAATATCGTTACATTCTTTTTTATCAAATATTACAAAATCTGACGAAAGGCTAGCAATTAATAACCCCAAAAAAATGTTAACCATAATAGAAATAACACACAACATCATCAGTTCCGTAAAAGTTTCATTTGTTTCCTGCAATTTATTCTTCCCTGATTCATTATTAGAATCGTCATTGACCATCCGAATCAATAACTCATTATTTATGAGTGCTTGGAACAAGGCATATCCAGTAAAAACAATTCCAAATATTGCAATAACTGTATTATTTATTTTTTCACATCCCGACAGAAAAAGTGTGTACGTATCAATGGATATTCCCATCATTACTGTTGGAATAATACATACAATGTTTGCAAAAATGAATCTTTTTTTATATTTTCCCGTAGGTACATACATTTTTAAGGCTTGTTTAATAATTTGTCTAGAGGTTACTGGATGAAACATATTCTCTAATAATTTTGTTTTAATTTGTTTCATTCGACACACCTCCTTAAACTATCAATTAAAAAATTTTATGATCTTATGTTTATTCTTTTCATATATAGCTTCGTTATCTTTACTTGTATATGTTATACTAGAACGAGTTTTTCCTTCCTTTATAATATTTTTCATTTCCTCCTCTAATGTTTCTCCGGACACATCAATATCCATGCTTTCTGAAATTTGATCATCTTTTATTTTTCCCGTTCTTTTCTTCCCGGTTTTCTTATCTTTATAGGTAACATTGAAAATCGGTTTAACTGTTCCTCCAGATTTTTCTATAATGTTTATTACTCCATCAATATTTTTAGGAGATTTTAAGATTAAATCAGCATTTTTGCAGTTAGCAACTTTCCTAATATCTTTAGAAATTTCGCCAAATAGACCGCTATAATCAAGATCTCCATTTAATGGATAGAATCGTAAACATAACCGATTTATCTTTTCTACTTCCTCTAACGCTTGTTTCAACATCTTGTGCATGGGGATACCAACTACATTTAAAATAGGAATTGGCAATTCTTTCTTCTCTTCCTGCATTTTTTTATTAACATATGTATTTAAAATATATTTGATGGTTGCTTTAAAATTCTCAAGTGAAGGGCTACCCTTTTGGTTCTGTACATATAACATCCTATGATTTTTTAAATATATTACAAACATAGAAAATGGTGCGGTGGGATACTTCTCGTCTTTTTCTATCAACTTTCCATTTTCATCAAGATCTGATTTAACTTCTAACACTGTCTGTTTAATAATCAATCCCTTTAAAACATACTCACCATCTTCTACTTCTTCTACACCAATATCCATCAAAAAATACTTTGCATCTCCCGTTTTTCTTTTAATGCCAGAAGTCAATGCTGGCATTAAAATGGAATCAAAGTACGTTAACAGCGGTTCTTCATCATCTCCATAAAATACTAAATTAAAATTTGCAACAAACGACTTTTTCATACATACCCTCCCAAAACACAATAACCTTACATTGAAAACCTGCCACAATAATATACCAATTTCTGACAATTATCAACAAATACCCCACATTTTTTCTGTGTTTTAAGGTAATAATTACTATAGAACATTTGTTCTGTTTTTTCAATTCGCATTTTGCACAAAAAGAACACCCCATATTTTTATAGGGCGCTCTTTTCAGGTTTTATGTAAGGTTGAGAGGGAAAAGTGAGAAACCATCTGTCATCCACTTTTCTTCGAGCCATCTGGCTCGTGGAGAAGAGGTTTTTTATTTCCTCTTCTTGATGATACCATATTATCACGATTCAATAGGACATTCTAGGACATCTTTCGGAAGTTCAAAATGGGCCAATGCTTTCCCGTGAATCCTTGTGATATGTCTCTGTGAATATCCCATCTTTTCCGCAATCTCCCACCAGCCAAGCCCACTTATATACCGATAGAACAAAACGTCCGACTCATTCCGGCTCTTCATGTGCTTAATCTGCCGTGCAATTGCCTGATATGTCTTGATCCTGAGATAGCGTTCGTGGATCAGCTCCTGGATCATCTCGTCCAATTCAGCGGCGTACCCGGACAGATCCCCCTGACCGCCACTACCGTGCGGCATCCCATCATCCGGTTTCAATGCCGGATACAGTTTCATCGATCTCAGCTCAGCTATCTCCGCATTGATCCGGCGGATTCTGCGCACATGCTGCCGATAACTCCGCAGGTATTCCTTTTTCTTGTCATTCTCATTCATTGTCTTCTCTTCAAAATTATCCATCGTCATCACTCTCCACTTGAATTCTAAAACCCAAAAAAAAATCCATATCAACCACCAAAATAGACCATTCATCGGGTATGCAGTATCGAACATCTCCATAAAGGGCATATTTGTGATATCAAGAATCCAGAATATCAATATCAGAAATTTCAGAAGATTTATCATTCTCTCCGCCATCCCCTACTCCAAGCTTCTCTGCCATGTACTCTGCTACAGACTTATGTTCCATCTGTCTTCCCTGGATCTGGATCAGCCTAGCTGCCTGGTAAGCCGGCCGTTGGAAACGCTCTGTTGCTTTTTTGTCTGGCCCTTTTCTTTCCAGCTCGTCCATGTGGGCCTGCTGGTCTATTTTTACTGCATGTTTTCTCACAGCTATACCTCCTTCGTTTGTTCTGTAAATATCAGTTTAGCCTTGCTCTCGGCTTATGGCACGCCTCATCTCACGCCCAAAATCTTCACACGCTTGGATGTATCCATCCCGATATGACTGCGCCTTTCTGATATATTCATCACAGTTTTCCGTAGCTTTATGTTCAAGTGTATCTGTAATCTCATGAACCTTATCCACCCATTCTCCTACCGTAAGCACGATACATTCCTCCTCTATCAGTTAACCCGCCTTTTTCAATAATCTCACAAATCCCATTAATCGTTTCCCAATGTGCAGATTGCCCGTATTTTTCTTTAATTTCTTCAATCATCTTTTCCTTGTCAAAGGCTGTCGGCGCATTTTTAACATATCTATACGGAATAATCAGTCTCCCGTTATTGTCATATTCTGCACATTCTAAAAGATATTTTCTGCTGATTAAATCATCACTCATTCCCGTCCCTCCTGTTCCATACATCCGCCGCCTTCTTCTTACTTACTTCTTCGCCCTCTCCAAAATCAAACTGAAAAGTCGTCATGCATTTGCAATTTGTACATTTTACGCAGTATATGCCTGCGATTCTGTCACGCTTAAAGGTTGCTGTCCCTCCGCAGAAAGGACACGGCTTTAATTTAATTTCGCTCATTCCCCTTCACACCTCCGTTAAATCCTAATCAGTTTAATTATGCAAATTTTAATTGCTCACCGCTTTGGTCAATTCTCAAACTTGGTGACCGTTCACCGACTTTCAGATACGGACAGTTCGCTTCAACAAGTTTCTGCGCCATAATCGGCACCACGCTGTTCCCGATTCGTGCCACCTGCTTTGCGATTGGATATGGCTTCCAACGGTAATCCCGCTCTATGATGTAATCCTTTGGAAATCCCTGCATCAGTTTTAACTCTTCCGACTTCAGCATCCTCAGAAAAACGTCTCTCAGAATATATTTTCCGCCGCCAATATCAATCACCATATTAACCAGTTCAAAACGGTCCTTTGTAGTAATCGTTGCAAGTGGCTTCATCAGCTCTTGTCCGCTGCCCGATTCGTAATACTTGATCAGGAATGCGGATATCAATCCAAAGTGTCCCGGCGAGGTTGTTATTGTATGCAGCGGTTCGTCGCATCCCTGCCCGATGCTACTCTTGTAGAACTTCGTCACGAACGCGGTCACAAGCCCGTACCGGTTACTGGTATCTATCGTCTTGATCGGATCTGTCAGGAACTGTCCCCGGGAATCTCCTGCCTTCGTTTCTCCGTGATACTGGATCAGGAATGCAACCGCCTCTCTATTTCTCACGATATACGGATCTGGATTATCAATGATGTATTTCCTGATTCCGTTCGCGATCCGCTTCATAGTTGCGTCCGCCAGTGGTTTTTTTCGTCCAAATATGGATTTCCCAAAATCAGACCAATCTATGTAATCTCCACAGGATTTCCATCTCGGCTCCCGATCCTTAAAATGTGTCTGTACCGGCCAGACGATCTCCCGTCCATCGCGGCGGAATATCGCATACCAGCGTTTTCGCGTTGTTGGTGCTCCGTAGTCCGCCGCCACAAGTTCCTGGCTGTCAAATATATATCCGAGGCTTTTCATTGCTGTTATGAACTTCTGGTAATCCTCTCCACGACGTTCTTTGATCGGATGACCATTGCTGTCAAGCGGCCCCCACTGTTGTATTTCTTCCACATTCTCCATCAGGATTACATCCGGTAAGATAGCCTTCGCATGTTTGTACACCGCCCACGGTAGGATTCTGAGCCCTCTTTCCCGCGGCTTCCCTCCTTTCGCTTTGCTGTGACTGGTGCAGTCCGGCGACGCCCACATCAGCGCCACATGCTGACATTTGACATACTTCTTCAAATCCACCTGGAAGATGTCCTCCGTCAGATGCAGCGTGTTAGGATGATTGGTTTTATGCATCAAAATTGCGTCTTGATCGTGGTTAATCGCTATATCTACTGGGCGTCCCAGCGCCATCTCTATTCCTACACTTGCCCCTCCGCCTCCGGCGAAGCAGTCTATAATAAGGTCATTCATGTTTTTCTCCTTAAATCTTAATTTATCGTTTCTCGCGGATCGCTCGGATCCTCGCTTTCAAGCTCTCCATCACCCATCCTTGGATATCATCCTTCCGGTGTAATGCTTCCATCACATCTTCATCCCTTGTCCCACTGCAGATCAGGTGATGGACAATCACCTTCCCCTGTTGACCCTGCCGGTGCAGACGCTTGTTTGCTTGCGTATACAGCTCGTAGTTCCAGGTCAATCCAAACCAGATCACATGGTTTCCTCCCTGCTGTAAGTTCAGCCCGTAGGCGCTGCTGGCTGGATGGGTCAAAAGGATATCAACTTTTCCGGCGTTCCAATCATCTTCATCCGTAGTCGTTTTTAGCTCGCGCACCCGCAGATGCATCTTCTCCAAGGCTTTCAAAATCCGGACCCGATCGTGCTGAAAATTATAGAACACCAGGGCCGGTTTCCCCTGAAGGGATTCGATCAGTTCCAAAAAAGCCTCGATCTTGCAGTTATGGACCTCGTGATATTGCCGATCATCGTCATAGATTGCACCGTTGCCAAGCTGTAAGAGTTTATTGCTCAAAGCCGCAGCGCTGGTAACGCTGATTTCTTCCTCGTCCTCCGGAAGCTCCAATACCATCTTTCGTTCTAGCTCCAAATAGGCCTTCCTTGCCTGTTCATCCAGCTCAACCGGTATCTCGTGATAGCTGATATCCGGTAACTGTAGATAATCCTCCGCCTTCATAGAAACACAGATATCAGAAATCTTCTCCAAGATGCTTCCTTCAGTTCCTGGCTTAGCCTCGTAGCTGTAGACCATACCATTTGGCCCCTTTCTATCAGGTTGGAAATACCTCTCCCGGAACTGAGTATATCGCTTTCCCAAGCGTTCACCTCCGTCTAGGAGATAAATCTGCGCCCACAGATCCTCCAGGCCGTTGGGGGATGGGGTTCCGGTCAGCTCCACCATCCGGAGGATATGAGGTCCCATACTTGCTAAGGCCTTGAACCGTTTTGCTTTGTGGCTTTTGAATGACGATGATTCATCAACAATCACCATATCAAACGGCCAGTCATTCCGGTAATAATCTACCAGCCACACCACATTTTCTCGGTTGATGATGTATAAATCTGCCGGCGTATTCAGTGCTCGGATTCGTTTGGTCTGACTACCCAAGACCCTGGAGATCCGTAGCATCTTTGTATGCTCCCACTTGTCTTTCTCACGGCTCCAGGTTCCTTCCGCTACCTTTTTCGGGGCGATCACCAGTATCTTGCGGACGGCAAACCGGTTATATTTCAGTTCCTTCACTGCGGTCAGGGTGGTGACTGTCTTTCCTAGTCCCATATCCAAAAACAACCCTAGCTTTGGAATCTCCAGAATCTTTTGGATACAATGCTCCTGATAGGCGTGCGGCTTAAACTCCATAATGTCCACACCTTTCCAGGAATTCCCACACATCATCCTGTCCTCGCAAGACCATCACTTCCTGCCCTAAATCTCGCAAACGTTGGATCTGTACCTTCTGCAGCTCCGTTAGTTTTCCGGTCTCAGATTTCAGTTCTACAAAAACAGGAGCCTGATCCGGGAAGATCACAATCCGATCCGGTACTCCAGCATTCCCCGGACTCACCCACTTATAGGCTCTTCCCCCTTTCATTTTCACCCAATTCACCAATATCCTCTCGATTTCTTTTTCTCGCACAACTATACCTCCTTCCTGCTCCGCAAACATCCTCGCGCGCGCGTATATATACCTGCGTATAGGGCGTATAGGGCGTATATATATACCCCTATTTATTTATTTTTACCTTTATATATAAAGTTTGTTTACATTGTTTACGTATGATAATAATGCCTTTATTTTCAAGGTTCCAAGCGTAAACATAGCCTGTAAACATTTGTGTAAACGTAAACAAAACCGATTTTTACCCTTTGTTCACGTTTTCGGCGGATTGTTTACGTGCTTTGTTTACACCCTTTCAAAACCTCTCTGCGTGCCATAAAACCCATACCTCCTCGCATTTTTATTCCTTTTCCACCCTTTCAGGCTTCCTAAAATACTGTTGATCTCCGTACTGTCTCTCCGCTGCATATATTTTAATTCTCCACCAAGACACTCCTGCCAGATCTCTACTGCACAGACTTTTTCTCTGGGTACTAGTTCAACTCCTTCCGGAAGACGCAGCGTCCCGTTATAATACTGCCGCCGCTCCAGAAGGCCCATGGAATCCCAGTTCTGTGGGATCTCCCGGTCCAAAAATTCCCGGATCGCCCCTTCTTTGGCATAAGCTTCCCGGTGATTTTCCTGCTGTTCTTCTGCCAGTGCTTCTACCTCTTTTGAGAGGTATAGCGGCTCTCCCAGCACCCATCGACAATAGGCCTCCGCCCAAATCTGATCCACTTCCTCCGGGAGATCCTCCCAGATAGATTTTTTCGCCTTATGCAATCCCACATCCACTGGCCAAAAGCGCCGGTTTCCTGTAGTATCCTTCAGAAACTCGCTGTCATTGGACGTTCCAAAAAAAACGCAGCGCCGGGGATATTTGTTCGTGGTCTTTCCGTAGGCTGCCCGGTAGATATCGTGTGTCTTGCTTAAAAACTGCTTTACTGCGCTGGTCTCCTGTCTCGTCATCGCCGTCAGTTCCCCGATCTCGTTAATCCATGTTCCTTGGATCAATTCTGCCGCTTCCTTGCCTTCAAAAGTCGTCAAGGAATCTGAAAACCAGTCCTTTCCCAGCGTGGCCAGGAAGGTGCTCTTCCCGATCCCCTGAGGCCCGGCAAAGATTGGCATATAGTCGTACTTTATCCCGCCCACAACCGCCCTGGCCACAGCGGCGCACAAAGATTTTCGCATGACTGCCCTGGAGTATGCGTTGTCCTCAGCTCCCAGATACTCTGCGAGCAGAGTATCTATCCGGCTTACGCCATCCCATTTTAAGGATGTCAGGTACTCTTTTACTTCGTTGATCTTGTTCTGGGTGCTGACGATCAATAGTCCTGCGTCCAGCTTTTCCCTCCCGGTAATGCTATAGAGCGTCTCCATATAGCGATAAAACCCAGCATAGTCCACATCTGTCCATAACCTCTTTTCCTCTCTCCGATCCCAGGGCAGGGCACCCAACACCATCCCCCGGCTGGCAAACTCATCTGTTACGATACGACCTTTTAGCAAAGGATCATGTTCCAGGGCAAGAGTAACGTTGCTGATCGTTTTCTCGATCCTCCCATTTCCATCTTTGGTCAGTCCGCGCATCCATTCCAAGTCCACTTCTTCTTTTAGCACTGGCTCCGATGTCTGTGTACTGAAAATCGCTTTTGCCTCTTCGTACCGTTCCCGGATTAGTAGGCCTGAGACCTCGTGGTCTGCATTTGCCAGTTTAGACATGGCCACAAAAGACGGTAAACGGTTGGTTGGGGTATCCTCTTTCGCTTCCTGGTCTTGGTCTCCATACAGATGTAGACGGACCAGATCAAATGCGTTGACCAATTGACCGGAACAGGGATCTGTGGCATGGTGGGAGTATAGGAATAAATCCCCATCATAGATCACGGCTCCTCCGGTCGTTGTGCCTCCGGTATAGGTGTATCTCCCAGGGATATCCGTAGGTTCATACATCCCAGGGATAAAATGCTCCATGGCTGCGGTAATACTGTAGGTCCTGCAGAAAGCTCCGATCAGCCCTTTCTTTTCTGTGGGATTCTCCTGACGGGCCAGCCGGCGTTTCTGGATTGCTTCACTCCCTGGTACCTGCGGCCATTCAGCGATGTCCTTCCAGTCCCCATACATAGCCAGCAGGCCATCCAGACTACAGAAGGGCTTATCGTAGGCCTCATAAACATATTCTCCGTCCCTGCAGCAACTCGGCCAGTACATCAGCCGGCAGGCGTCAAAAGTGGTAGGATCACAGAACTCCATCCCGATCAAAGACGCCAGCTTCCGTGCCGCCGGTTCATATTCGTCCGCGGTGGCTGTCTTATCTAGCGGAACGATTACCCGGAGCCTGGGCGCATATCCGGTGTGCTTCCGAGTGCTGTAGACGGCTGCGGCGCACCCTAGCCCGGCCACACGTTTCAAAAGGTCTTCTGTTTTTCCAGCGGGGATATCATCCAGATCCAGGGTCAGCAGATCCCTCCCTTGGACGTAAGCGCTCTTCCGGCGGTCATGCTCGAATATGCCACCCACAAAACCACCCACATCCTTAAGTTCCGCCTGTCGGTTCTTGGGCAGTGCCAGATATTCCTCTAGGGTCTCCGTACTTCGGACTGGCGTCCGTAGCCGCTCCACAAAATCGGACCACAGAATCTCGCTCTTCGGCCATTGGATGGACTTCCGGCTTCCCGCCGTACTGATCATCAATTTTCGATTATGCTGCATACCTTGGTCCTCCTAATCTTTCATATAATAATCATTTTCGAATCCAGCCCCTCTCAAAATCAGACCTGGCGCCCAAGAAATCGGTTCCCCCATAAGCCGGCAGATCTGATCCACGCTCACGTCCATAGGCGCGTCCACAATTACTTCATCGTGGACGTGAAATACTACCTGTAATCCCAGACCATAAATCCGTCTCAGAGTCTCTGCTAGACAGTCCCGCGCAATAGCCTGGACAATGTTCTCGGTAAGTTTCCCCCCGTAGGTGGAGGTCACCTCCCATTTGTGGGTCTGCTGGCCAACGGTATAGTAATGGATCGCCTGTTTTCCAAACTGATTCTCGCTCAAGAATGGCTTTGGATAAAACAGCTTCCTGCCGCTGGGGAGTTGGATCGTCAGGAACGACTGCCCATAGATCACATCCCCTTCCAATCGAAAGATCAGCCCGTTAATCCCCTGAGGCTGAGCGGTGTACATCACTTGTAGGGCCGCCTCCTCTACCGCATACCATAGATCTCGGATCCTTGGATTCGCGTTCCTCCACCGCTGGACAATATCGGGCAATTCCTCTTCGGACAGCCCCATGCTTAGAGCCCCCATCTGGATCAGTGCGGAAGTCCCTCCCTGATACCCCAGGGCAAGGGTGGCAACCTTTCCTTTCTGCCGCAGTGCATACTCCGGATTCCCTTTTGTGATCTTCTCGATCGGTACATGGAACATCTGGGAGGCGGTAGCCTCATAGATCTTACCGTGAGTTGCGAACACTTCATTGACCCACTGTTCTCCGGCCAGCCAGGCAATCACCCGCGCTTCAATGGCAGAAAAATCCGCTACCACGAATTTATGCCCCTGGGAAGGGATGAAAGCGGTCCTGATCAACTGGGAAAGCGTGTCCGGTACATTTCCATACAGCGTTTTTATGGCAGTGTAGTTTTTCTTCTTTACGATCTTTCTTGCGCTGTCCAAGGTTTTCAGGTAATTCCTTGGAAGGTTCTGCATTTGCACCAGCCGTCCCGCCCACCGCCCCGTCCGGTTGGCCCCGTAGAACTGAGTCAGTCCCCGGACCCGATCATCCTCGCACTTTGCGGTCTGCATAGCTGTGTATTTTTTGACGGATGTCTTTCCAAGCTGCTGCCGGATCTCCAGCACCCGCCGGACGCTTTCTGAGAGATCGGTCTGCGTTAATGTTTCCGCCACAGTAGCCTTCTGCAGATTCGGCAGGTCTGTCCCTTTTTCCATCAGCCAGTCCAAAAGCTGGCTGGTGCTGTTTGGATTCGAAAGTCCAGTGATCTTCTGAGCTTCCTCCGTCAACTCCAGAGTGCTCCTGGCGTCAAGCTCCAGCGCCCCTTCGATTAGATCGGTATCTACACGGACGCCATAGGCGTTCATTTGAACGTCCAACCTCCACTGGTCCTCTTCTTCCTCCGGTACCGGGAATGCGGACAGCCGCTTTAGGATCTCATGCTCTGTCACTACGTCTTGTCCACAGTATTCCTTGAACAGCTCCCATTTCTCCGGCGCGTGCCGTGGAAGGTTCCAGGTCCGGCCTCCGTTACTTTTCGTCGGCGTACAGGGGACGCAAAAATATCGGATCAGAGCCTTCCCAGTGGTCAGCTTCCGCTTATCCTGCGGCAGTCCCATCGCTTTCCCTGTGGCCTCCAAACCCGCGGTATAGCCGCAGTATAGGCCATGGACCATGGTACAGCGCCATTGTTCCAGCGGGGTCTCATACCCCGCCTGGTTTAGGCAGTACCATTCAAACGCCGCGTTATAGGCGTGTTT
>ENA-OWPN01000675-OWPN01000675.1-human-gut-metagenome-genome-assembly--contig:-NODE-675-length-42322-cov-3.708259_pt1 | contig 42322 bp, 38 predicted proteins | sample MGYA00248266_ERZ651850 | MGnify/ENA primary metagenome ERZ651850 (study PRJEB26924, sample SAMEA4378296) | human gut metagenome | biome: human gut; feature: human-associated habitat; material: faeces... | reverse complement strand
CCGCAATCCAACTTTGACGAAATCATAGAAAAGTATGTTGAGATGAACATTGCTCACCCTTTTCGTGAGGGCAATGGCAGAAGCGCACGCATTTGGCTTGACCATATCCTGAAAACCGAAATCGGCAAAGTAGTGGACTGGAGTAAGGTTGATAAAGAGGACTATCTTCTCGTTATGGAATGCAGCCTAAAAAAGGACGTGGAGTTAAAATACCTGCTGAAAGCGGCTCATACAGACAAAAGCTATGACCAAGAGGTCTATAGGAAAGGCATTGATACCAGCTATTACTATGAGGGTTACACAATCTACAGGGCAAAAGACTTATCATAGAGTATTCGAGTGAAGCATAAGCTGGAGATACTTGCCCGACGTATACCGGATACAGAGGCAATATGAATAGCAACAAGAAAAAGCAATTCCTTGAAAAGTCAGGAATTGCTTTTTGTACCTTTTACTTTGTCAGCTCCAGAAATTCATCAATACGCTGTGCGCAGGTTTCCAGACAGCTTGTCCAGAATGCCTTATCACACAAATCGATGTCTGCCATTGCGGCAACATCCTCCACACTGGAAACTGTGGTTGCTTTTAACAGCTCGCGGTATTTTGGAACAAAGGCTTCCTTTTCCTGCTGATATTTTACAACCAGACCTCTTGCGAACAGGGCACCGAAGGCGTATGGGAAGTTATAAAAGCTCAGACCGCTGGAATAGTAATGGGATTTACAAATCCACATATACGGATGCAGGTAGTTTGGATCCAATCCATCTCCATATGCCTGCTTTTGTGTTTCCACCATAATCACTTCCAGCTCATCCGCAAACATAAAGCTGTCGGCTCTTTTTTCAAACACCGTTTTTTCAAAGAGGAAACGGGAGTAGATATCACAGATGACCTGTGTCAAATCCTGTAGCTGATTTTCAATTAGAGTGATTTTTTCCTTTCCGTTCGCTTCTTCGATTGCGGCATTCATAATGATGTTTTCATTAAAGGTGGAAGCCGTTTCTGCGACAGGCATCGAATAGTCGGTATTCAGCGGGCGGTGATCCTCAATCATCATGCCGTGATAGGCATGTCCCAGCTCATGTGCCAGGGTAACGATATCACCGAGTGCTCCGTCATAGTTTGTCAATACACGGCTCTGCTTTACACTGCTTAAATTTGCACAGAAGGCACCGCCAACCTTTCCCTTGCGTGGAAAGAAATCAATCCAGCTTTCATCAAAGGCACGCTCCATCATATCTGCCATGTCATCCGCAAACGGGCGGAAGTGCTTTAACAGATACTCCTTGGCCTCCTCGACACTGTAGGTTTTGGAGTCCTCTCCCAGCGGAGCAAACAGCTCATACCATGGAAGCCCGTTCGTATATCCCAGAAGCTCTGCCTTCCGTTTCAGATAAGCATGAAATTTCGGCATATAGGTCTGCATTGTTTCCAGTAATGCGTCCAGGGTTTCCTGTTTCATATGGGAATTGTGCAGTGTCATGGCAAGCGGAGAAGCAAAGCCGCGAAGCTCGCATTCACTCAGTACCTGCGCCTTGATACTGTTCAGAGAAAAGGCAACGGCATCCCGTATTTTATCGTATGCCTTTAATTCAGCCTCATAAGCAGCTTTCCGCACGGATGCATCACTGTCATAAGCCTTATTGCGAATCTGTGATAGGGTTGCTTTTTCACCGTTATAATCAACCTCTACAATGCTTGTCAGGTATTCCTGAAGATTTGCCCAGGCATCACCACCGCTGATATTCATTTTTGACAGGACTTCCTCTACATCATCACTCAGCAGATACTTACTGTCCTCTTTGATCGTATGCAGCAGATAGCTGTACTCCTGTAACAGATCATCCTGTTTGATACAGGCATCCAGGTTTTCAATTTCAGCCACATAACGGTTGAACTTAGCATTCGCCTTGGTAATACCGCTGCATTTCTTCGCATACTGATTCATTAGGGAAACTGTTTCCCCATCCGATGTATTCGTTGACTGCTTCAAAGAAATAAAGTGTCCCAGCTTATCGGCAAGTATATGAAATTCTTCCAGCATTGCCAGCAGATCATGCAATGTCTGCACCTCATCCTTATGGGACAGAGTATCCGCCCTCTGTGAGCAGGTCTGTATCATGTCATCCATCTTTTTAAAATCACGGATGAACGCTTCATCATCATATCCCTTGTATAAAACATCTAAAGACCATTCCTTCATCATATTATCTACCTTCTTTCTTCCTTTAGACAATACCCATATTATATCTCATCTATACAGGAAATGCATAGCTTTGGCCGTTTATTTTAGGGAAATGCAAATATTCGGCATATAGAGCTGCTATTATCTCGGCAGAAACAAAACGGAAAGGGATGCTACAGACAACAGCCAAAGTGCAACGTTCAAATCTCCTTCTGGAACGTGCGTATTTTTTATGAAGGGTGAATAACCAAACGACTGATACAGTATGAGGAAAGCTACAAGAAGCACTCACTCATACTTTCAAATGTTTTGCTTGAATAGCTTTTTGTGTGCGATGAATGAACAAACAGCTGAAACAGATTCGAATTCTTGTAATGTAACATACATGAAAGCTCTGCGCAGTGAATCATGATGAATATAGGCTGTAGTTATCATATAGGATTGCCTGTACAGAGCACCTGTTCAGCTGCTAAAGGCAGGCTCTAAGGTACTTTAATATAATAGTTATCAGCTTAGAAAGATGCTAAATAGAGTATGTTTACTGTCTTCCTATCAGGGAATATACTGGGGAAGACTAAAAAACTGTCACTCAGACAGTTCCTCATTGCATATTTGCATGACGGCGGGAAATTGTGTAGATCGCATAGGCACACAGGATTAGAACAGTGCTGTATACGATGAATATCATCGTGCTTCCCGGTACAGCTTCAAACAGTGTCAATGAGCCAAAGAGGAAAAAGATAAAGGAGCTTCCCACCTTGACGGTATCCTCACGTAAATGAGAAAAAATAAGCTTCCCGGCAAAAATACCAAGAATATTTGCCAGTATCAGACCAAAAGATGCGCCAAGAAAGACAGGCAGATGCTCCCCCATATGATCGGCTGCCAGCGCTACAGTTGCCAGCTGTGTCTTATCTCCCAGCTCTGCGACTACAAAGGTAAAGGCAATGGATACCACCGGTATTTTCAATGCAAAATGATGACCCTCCTCCTCACTGTCATTACAGCGAAGATTCATTAAGCCAAAAAACAGAAACATGGCACTGGCCGCAAGCTTAATCAGCCGCATGGGGATAAGATCACCGATCAAATCACCGGCAAGCACGGAAACACCGCTGATCGCAAAGACACCGAGTATCATACCGGCAATTACGGTTTTTACAGAATAGCGGTTTGTCAGCGCCATAATCATGAGCTGTGTTTTATCCGCCATCTCTGCCAGAAACACAAATAGAAATGTATGAAACAGCATAGGTTCACCTCTTTCAAATATATGTGTTTATGGCTTCTGCTATGCATGATACAATGAAATCTCCTAAAATAAAAGAAGAAGTAACAGCAGGTATACATAAAGAAGGTTCTTACTCGCTTGTGGGTACAACCTGAAAAAGAGAATTCAAAACTATTGTGTTCTCTTTTTCATAAACGCCCTAAAGTAAGAAAGAACCAAAAAGAAAAGATTCCTTTTTGCTGTTTGTACTGTTGACACTGTTCGCAATAGGGAATCTGTTCAGCTTTAGGAAATGTATGCCAGAATCAGCTTCATGGTATTTTCCACACCGTCATAATGGGTACGCTCCATACCGTGTGAAGCATGCACACCAGGGCCAATCAGGGCACCACGGATATCACTGCCTCCGCGCAGGGCTGCACTCACATCACTGCCATACATCGGATAAATGTCCACAGCATAGTTCAGATGCTCCTGCTTGGCAAGCTCAATCAGCCGGCTGGTCATTTCGTAATCATACGGCCCGCTGGAATCCTTTGCACAGATGGAAACATCCTGTTCACTGCAGGCAAGATCCAGACCGATACAGCCCATATCAACGGCAATGAGTTCACTGATGCAGGAAGGGATGTGTGCCATACCATGTCCAACCTCCTCATATGTGCTCATCATAAAAATCAAATCGTACGCAGGGGTTATGGAATGCTCCTTCAAATGCTGTAAAACACCCATCAATGCACTGGCACTGATTTTATCATCCAGAAAACGGGATTTGATAAAGCCGCTTTCTGTGATTTGTACCTTTGGATCAATCGCGATGAAATCACCGTTGCAGATCCCCAGGGCTTCCACGTCCTCCTTACATCTGACAACCTCATCAATGCGTATTTCCATCTCGTCAATTTCACGCTTTCTTGTAGAGGCGTCCTTATATACATGAGATGCCGGGGAGCAGGAAAGAACAGTACCGGTATAGCTTCTGCCATCCCTTGTATGGATGCGGCAGTATTCCCCATCCAGTGTCGGTATGATCGGTCCTCCGATATTTGTAACTGCTAGCATACCGTTGCTCTTGATTGAGCGTACCATCAGACCCAGCGTATCACAGTGTGCGCAAAAGCCGATGGTCTTTTCACTGCTTGCGCCCTTCACATAAATTAAAAGATTTCCTTTGTTGTTCCGTTTTGTTTCATAGCCTAAAGCAGCAGCTTCATCCGCTACCAGATCGATTGCTTTTTTTGTAAACCCGGTCGGGGAATCTGTCCCTAAAAGCTTTGCCGCAAAATCCAATACATACGTTTTATTCATTTCATTACCTCACTTGCTTAAATAAACGCCGTCGTTGCCATCAATTTCACTGACTCTGACACGAATGACCTCGCTCAGAGAGCTTGGAATGTTTTTTCCTATATAATCAGCGCGAATGGGGAGCTCCCGATGTCCGCGATCCACAAGAACAGCGAGCTGAATTTCTCTGGCTCTCCCATAGTGCATGATAGCATCCATAGCAGCCCGTACCGTTCTTCCCTTAAAGAGAACATCATCGACAAGGATTACCTTTTTATCCTTTACCGGCAGGGAGCTTTTGGGAAGCGGATAAGGCTCCTCCCGATCATCTCTCCAATGAGACACATCCAGTGCAAAGCAGGGAACCTTTACAGCCTCGACATTCTCTATGATATCTGCCAGACGATTGGCGAGTATTTCTCCTCTTGTCTTAATGCCGATGAGAACAATATCCTCTACACCGCGATTATGTTCAATGATTTCATGCGATATACGAACCAGAGAACGTTTTACCTGAAGCGCGTCTATGATTTCCTTTGTTTCCATGTACTACCTCCTGACGTGCAGCTACTATAAGTATAGCTGTTCATCCTCGTTTTCGCAATCATTTCCAAGGATTTCACGTAAAATGGCAGATGCATATTCCTCATATAGAAGAGTGTTGGTTTCCGCTTCCTTTGTGTACAGAACATACACAGGGATATCCTGCAGATAAAGTATTGTGAAGAAGTCACGGATGAGGGTATCGCAGACCCTTTTATTTTGCGCACAGCCCAGCGGGTTTATGAAATAGGAGGAAATTAGCTGTCCACGCCTGCGGCAGGGCCCCTTGCGGAAAAGGTCCAGACATTCATCCAGCGTATCCAGTCTGCGCCAGCCATGCTCATCACTGACATTATCCAGATAAAATACGTGTGTAACCTTATGAAACTGCAGTGTCTGTTCATGGGGGACAAGGGGCAGTATCTGGTACAGCTCCTGATTGTCCTGCAGTAGAAAGAGGCTGCTGGAATATTGGGTGAACACTGTTGTGATACGGGAATGCGTGATATTTTTTAAAGCACCGATTTCTCCGCCGGTACTGACGATTTCCTCATCCAGATAATGCCATGTTCCATGATCATCATACACCGCATGTGCACTAAGCTCTTCCTGTTCACAAAAGCGGAGGCATTCATATAGCAGTTCACTCTTTCCTGTACCGCTCTCACCTGCGAAAACGAGTCCTTTCAGCTGTTTTTGTGTATCCAGCTGCAGCATGGAGGCGTGTACGGGAAGGTCATGCTTTTTTAAACAGATGGTATTGTATAGGGTTTGCAGCATGTCCTTTAGATATTGTATGTGATGCATTCGCTGCGTACCGCTGACCAGACCGATGGTGATTTGATTGGTTTCATCATAATAATAGCTTGCCTGTTCCTTTCCACAGGATAGACCAAATATCAGAATAAAGTCCTGCTTCAGCGCCGGCGGGATCAGCGGGTACAGCGCCGACAAACAGACGGCTAGCTGTACACAATCACGGGAGATATAGACGATACCCTTTTTATCTGCGATCGCAATGCTCATGGCAAAAAAAGCATTGGCATCCATACTGATATCGCGGTAGATAAAAGAGGAGGAACGCAGGATTGGAAAATCTGACGCATCCGGCTGGTGAAAAAGCGGTATATGGTGGAGCTGAACCTTGGAAATAAACGGGATATGCTCCAGCGGAAGATGGGCATAGGGGTGGGAGAGTGCGTACGTGGTCAGCTGCAGTGTGGCATCAAAGCTGAAGGGCTGCATATGCAATAGACTGCTGTCCTTTTGCCGCAGAGCACTCATATTCTCAAACAGGCTGTCAAGGGAAGGCGTCAGCGCTGCTTCACAGCTGCATAATCGAAACTTGGGGAGTGAGGCTGCGTACATCAGAAATTCCACAAGATAGGGACTGGGGTGAGGCTGTGTGGTAAGCAGGTCAAAAATTTTTGTTTCTTCGATATCGTAGGGATATGCGTCTATAAGACGGCGCAGGTACTGTGTTCCATCACAGTCCTGCGGAAAGAGTAGCTCTTTTTTCATGAACGATCACCTGTTTGTAAGCTATGCGAATGCTGTCATAAAAAGTACAAAAAAGGAGAACAAATGTGTTCCCCGGTGTTGTTGAAAAAACGTCCTGGTGAAATATCTGCACGTTCATATAGCACAAGCAAATGGCTGTCTTTAACAGGAGGTTTCTCGGCTTTGGATATATGAGCATCGTGCAATACAGGACATTTAATGCTTATCAATCCTTTTGATCCGTCCTTCCTTATCTGTGCCTTAACGTGTGAAATTTGTATCTTAATGTGCAAATATACTGTAACCGGAAGCTGCCAGGTTATATATGAAACGCTTCTTTAACGTTTTATTTTCATAAACCGCTGAAGGGCATCATTTTTTATGCGGTAATTCATTACTCTAAAAATCAGGGAGATGGTAAAGTAGGTGCCCTATGGTTATAGAATGGATATATAGCGACAGGCGGATAGCTATTTCCGGTAGGTGTTTTATTTCGATGGAAGGCTGTTTAGACTTGATTTGCATGTGCATCATAGCTTTTCTTCATATTCTGAGCTTTTTACACAGCGCAAAGGATAATTTTTAAGGAATGAATGTTATAAAAAGGTTACTTAGAACAAATCCATTAGCTCCTCTTTGCTCATGCTTGTGATTATGCCTTCGTTATTGTGAATAATGGAATCACTCAGATCCTGCTTCAGGCTCTGCAGCTGCATGATTTTCTCTTCAATCGTATCCTTGGCAATCAGCTTTACGACCTGAACGTTGTTGTGCTGACCGATACGGTATGCTCGGTCGGTTGCCTGATTTTGTGCGGATACATTCCACCATGGATCAAAGTGGATGACCACCTCTGCACTCGTCAGATTCAACCCGGTACCGCCTGCTTTTAAGGAAATCAGGAAGACCGGTGTATCATCACTGTTAAAGCTGTTAACCAGCTGCTGACGCTGCAGCTTTGGCGTGCTTCCTTTTAATAAATAATAGGGGATATCCTGCCGTACAAGCTCTTTTTCCAGCAGGGATAGCAAAGAGGTAAATTGGGAGAACAGCAGAACCTTCTTACCGGATTCCCGGCAATTTTCAATAAATTCCATGCAGGCGCTGATTTTGGCACCGACACCGTTATAATTTTCATACAGCAAGCGCGGATCACAGCATAACTGACGAAGTCTTGTCAGCATACTTAAAATCATGATTTTACTGTTTTCAAATCCCTTTTCCTTGAAGCTCTTATGTAAATCATCGCGAATCAGGGATACATTGGCCATATATAATTTTCTGGTTTCCTCATCCAGCTCGATCAGCATGGTGTTCTCCACCTTTTCCGGAAGCTCCTTGAGTACGTCCTTTTTCACACGCCGCAGTATAAACGGTTCCACCATACGCTTGAGCTCCTTCAGCATTCCCATATCGTTTTCCTTGACGATTGGCAGCTCGTACTGCTTTTTGAAATACGTATAGGTATACAGATATCCCGGCATGAGGAAATCAAAGATACTCCAAAGCTCTGCGAGCGAGTTTTCAATCGGTGTACCTGTCAGGGCGAAGCGGTGCTGTGCATGAATCTGCTTGACACTGATTGCATTTTTGGTGTTATGGTTTTTGATATACTGTGCTTCATCAATAATCTGATACTGGAAGCTTAATTGCTCATAGGCTTCGATATCCCGTTTCAAATAGTCATAGGATGTGATGACGACATCATAATCCCTACATTGCATGATTGCCACCCTTCGCTCATCACTGGTACCGCTGATAATGATATTTGTCAAAGTTTTGGAAAACTTCTCTATTTCACTTTGCCAGTTGAGAATAAGGGAGGACGGACAGACGACAAGAGACAGGGAATCGCTGTTATGCAGCTTTTCATCCTCCAGCAGAGTGATGACCTGCAGGGTTTTACCGATACCCATATCATCCGCAAGGATACCGCTGAAGCCATAGGCAGCCATGGTTTTCATCCAGCGAAATCCGGTCTTCTGATAGTTACGTAAAATGGATTTCAAAGCCGGTGGTACAGCAAAATCACTGTCCTTTACATTCCGGATTCCACGGATAATATCCTTGAAGGAGGAATCCCGATCTACCTTAATCATTTCACTGTCCTTCAGACTGTTGTCAATATACAGGGAACGATATTTCGGCACCTTGATAACACCGCTGTTCATTTCTTTTTCACTTACATGCATCCCATCCAGAATGGCACTCAGCTCCTGTAAAGCACTGTCCTCGATATTGACAAAGGAGCCGTTTTTCATGCGGTAATACTTCTTATTCATCCGATAAGAGGCCAGAACCTCCTGCAGCTCATTGACAGGAAAATCATAGGTGTCAAAATTGATTTCCAGCAAGTCGCTTTCAATGCGCACACCCATGGAGATATTGACGCTTTCCTTAATTTGCAGCTTCTTGAATTTATCGGTCGCAAATACCTCACAGGTTGTTCCCAGCTCCTCAAGACCATGATTGAGAAATTCATACATGGCATCCTGGGAATGCTCGATATAGGCGATTCCCTCCATGGCGTCAATCCGGGTCATATAGCGGGTAAATACAAGGCGGACTGCTATTTCATCGTTGAAGTTTCTGGAGGTGGAAAGGGCACTTGTACTAAAAGCGTTGTATTCCTCATTTCCATAGCAGTACATCAGCCGTGCGGAAATGACATTATGCTTGGGCATATCGATATACAGTCTGCATTCCAGCGGCAGCGGAGCAAATTCTGAAATATCCACTCCGTGCAAGGGAATGTGTTTGCGTGTATTCATAATCACATTATTATAAAAGGTCGGCATCAGCTCTTTACTCAGAACCAGCGGCTTTTTCTTTTCCAGACAGGTCGTAAGCAGACGGCTGCAGGTTTTTGTGTAGGCCTCATCACAGCGGTACAATATGTGATCCATCAGGACATACAGGTGATTGCGTCCTTCAAAGAGCCGATAATTCAAAGTGCTCAGGGCAATTTCGTAGGAGGTATCCTCCAGCTTTTTCACCTCCATGTGCAGCAGCGGATTCTCGTCTGTAAAGCGCATATTGATCAGCATTTTTTCCTTCATCCGGTGCATGACATCCTCTCCGGCGTACAGGCTGTAAAATTCATCCAGTGCATCCGGTGTCATACACATATTCCGTGCCTGCGGACAGCGTGCCAATGCATGTCTGTTTTGAAAATAAAGGACGTCATGCTCATGATGCAGCATGAAATCAATCAGCTTTTGGCTTTCTTCATCAAAGCTCAAACGGTTATGCAGAAACTCAAGCTCCTTGCCATAGCTCTTTTTCACATTATGACGGATATCATCCAGGAACTGGGCAATATCCTTTACGATATAGCGCTTTGCATTTCCAACCTTCAGGGTCAGAGCCAAAATAGTACGCTGCCGGATCTCCAGCACCGGCTCGATATGTATCGACTGCTTCAGATTCATTGCCAAGGAGGAATAAATAATCTGTTCCTCATAAGCATTCATGAGGGCAATCGCATAGCTGTCATGCTCCTGTGCGGGTATCTGGGCATCTGCTTCCTTCTGCTTCTTTTCATGCTCCTCATTCAGCTTTATTAAAACAGCGGTACAATGTACACAGGACAATGTGTTTTTTCCATGCTGCGGACAACTGCATAAATGTGCGCGCACGGTTACATCATCCTTGTCAATGGACATATTGACTTCCCTGTAGTCCTTTCCATCTTTGATCGTAGCGTTGACCATAATAATCTCATTGGATGTAAAATCATCAATGTCCAGAGAGACGATTCTTTGTTCCTCTACCAGCCTTTTTGCGTTTTCATATTGTTCATCACTTCCGGCGAAATCCCGGATCTGTGCATTCGTAAACTCCATACATACACCCCTGCTTTCATCTTATTATTGTACCATCTTTTTCAAGTAATTTGACCTTGTATATGAAATGTTTTTCCATAAAAGACAGGAAAAGGTACTGTAAAGAGTCTGTTAAGCATCTCGGTCTGTGCTTGCGCAGGGCTTTGGTTTATGGAAAAATGAAGGACAGGAGGCGGTGCTATGCGTTTACGATACAGATGGCTGACAGTTTTTTTGCTTGCTTTGTGCTGCGGCTGTCAGGCACACAGAGCTAAGGCAGAGGTAAAAGAGGTTACGATATATGATGTGGCAGCCATGGTTGAGGAGAAGCAAAGCTTTGTGGTTGTCCTTACACAATCCATGTGTTCCTCCTGCAAGGATTTTAAGACGATGCTTTCCACATGGGAGCCATCACAGGATACGATTCTTTATGTCGTAAAGCTGGAGGAGGCAGCACAGCAAGAGGGAATTGTAAAGGAGCTGTTTCCTGATTTCTATGCGACTCCGGGCATTTACTACCTAAAAAAGGGAGCTGTGTCAGACCGGTTTTCAGCTTCTGATTACAGAAGCTGTACAGAGGCTTTTACTGCATGGATTAAGAAGCATGAGTGATTCTTGTGCAGGAAACGGCGTATCGTCTAAGAAGGGGAAAACACGGAAATTTTATCCGGTATTAAGTAGGTATAAGTGGTGCGAATGGTCCTAACGCAACTCGTGAAAACCACATCAAAGCAAGGCTTATGACAGCAGGCAGATGCAATTTATACAGTCGATATATATTCATTTTCCTTTGCGCAGTATGGCGTGATGAGCATATATATGTTCAAGTGTGCTGCAGACTACCGAAGGAATCAGATTGAGCAGTTCGCCAATCTCCTTGAGATTAAAGACCAGTATCTAAAATATGTTGTTATGCTTGACGAGCTTGCGGCAGGTAATCTCAATGGCGTAAAAATCATTCATCTAGCGGATTTTCTTTCAGTAAAGAATACGGATATGATACAAAGAATACGCTACAGCATCATGCCGTTTTCCGTGTGACAGGCGGTAAGACATAGTTGTCGTAATACTGAGGTAAGCTGCATAAGTATCTAATAGGAAAAACTATGGCTTGACTAGGAGCAGAGCTTGCGATAAAGAAAATAGTCAGCATAGAGCAGAAGCGATCAAATACGGACTTGACGAATTGAAAACATGCCGTATAATAAAGCTATAAGAAGAAAGATTGAGGAACAGAAGCGATGAGAATTAGATAATTTCATAAACAGTATCGGATAAAACGTTTAGCATACCCTTGTGTATGTATTGTTTTGCGGATTGTAATGGAATTATCATTGTGTTTTTATCATTTTGTTCCTTTTATAATGCCTGCTGTATCCTATATAGCAGAAGCAGGAGCAGAGATTTTTATATATGGTAATCCACCCGCTATAAGGGAGGAATCATAATGCTGCTTGAATTACAGCAAATAGTAAAGAGATTTGATGACAGGGAGCTGTTCAGGATACCGCTGTGGCAGCTCCACCAGGGCCAGCGAATTGGTCTGATTGGTGCTAATGGAAGTGGAAAAACTACGCTTCTACGTATTCTGGAGGGCAGCTGTAAACCGGAGGAAGGATGCTTGAAGCGGTTTTGTACGCTTTCCTACTTTGCACAGCTGTCCCAGGATACGGTGTATGGTGATGGTAGGAAATTACGTGAATTATCAGTTGCCCATCTGCTTGAACAGGAGCAATTTAGTGGCGGAGAGCGGCAGAGACTTCGTTTATCAGAGGCATTGAGTAAAAATTGTCATCTTTTTCTGCTGGATGAACCAACGAGTAATCTGGATCAAAAGGGGATAGCCTATGTTAAGCAGCTGCTGCAGACAATGGATACCTTTGTGCTTGTTACACATGACCAAACACTTCTTCAGGATGTATGTAATCAGATCATTGAGCTTTCATATGGTACCCTGCATGTGTATGATGGAAATTATGAAAGCTATCTTCGACAAAAGGAGGCGCTTAGAAGAAGTCAGCAGCACCGCTATGAGACGGTTGAAAAACAACGCCGCAAGCTGCAGGATGCATATGAGCGGAAAATCAGACAGGCTGCTAAGGCGGCAAGAAAGCCGCGGGGGATTTCCAGCAGTGAACAAAAAATGCGAGGAAAGGTGGCTTTGCGAAAGTCAAAGGATGGTATTTATAAGGCGTTGCATCGCCAGGCGGATGCGATAGCCACACGTATTGACCAGCTGGAAAAGGTGAAGCCTGTTGATGAGCAGGAAGCGATTCGTATGAACCTGCAGGCGATGGATCTGCCGCAGGGGAAATGGCTGTTAAAAGCACAGAGGCTGCGTGTTTCATATGGCGATCACTGTGTGCTGAAAGATATTCATTTCTTTATGAAAAATCATAGCAGAGTAGCTTTGGTTGGGGAGAATGGCAGCGGGAAAACCACGTTGCTTCATGCGATTGCAGAGGGGAATGACGCAGTATGGAAAGCACCCCGTGTTAAAATCGGACAGCTGTTTCAGCAATTTGAAAATCTGCAGGAGGATAAGACAGTGTATGAGAATGCGGCTGCAGACAGTGTACAGGGGGATGCAGTTGTCCGGGGAATACTGGATCGCCTGTTGTTTCGGCAGCAGGATTTAAGCAAACGGGTTGCGTTTTTGAGTGGCGGCGAACGGATGCGGTTAAGCTTTGCCAAGCTGATGGTAAGTGCTTGTAATCTGCTTTTACTGGATGAGCCGACGAATTATCTTGACCTTCCATCCATACGCTGTATGACAAAGCTGCTACAAAATTATGAAGGAAGTGTATTGTTTGTATCACATGATGCTGCCTTTATCCGGGATGTCGCTACCGAGGTATGGAGACTTCAGGACGGAACACTCTATCTGCCACAGGAGCGTGTAAACAAAGCGGATAAGGGGAAAAAGGACTATGAACGCGAAAGGGAAACAAGGCGGATGATTCTGGATATGCGCAGGAGTGAGGTGGTGAATCGTCTACTGCAGAATCAAGGAGATAAAGAGGCACTGGAGCAGGAATACGATGAAATTATGGAAAAACTGAAAAATCTGTAGAAAGGGATTTGTCAATCACAGCATTTCATGATACCATGGACAGGTAACAGGGAAACAGCAGAAATGTACAATATGCAAAAGCGTGAGGTTTCATTGTTACGATTGCTTATAAGACGTGTGGATTTGTTTCAGCACCATGCGTTATATAAAAACTCATGCAGGGGAAATCGTGTGCATGAGGATAAATTCTGTGAGGATAGTGATATCCAGGAGTCAAAGCATTATGAACAATGGAAAAGGCATAGAGGATGCTGGGGGCAGTTATGCATCATTGCTTCAAAATATTTTGCAGAAAGCATCAGTGTCCAGGACAATTAGGTGCTGGATTCAGGAGCTTTCATTGTTCATAGCCAGGATGAAACAGACACTACATGAGAGAGAAAATTACAGGAAGCTCATTTACATTACGAAGGTGAATGCTTTGCCAATCCTGCGGCATATTAAAGCAATGAGGCAATAGTAAAAGCAAATGGATGGCTTGCATTTCTTATGGCAGCAGCGGGAATACAAATATGTGAGCTTTGCGATGTGCGTAAGATTATAGCAGCGCAGAGTTAAATGGAAACAAGCTGTGTTTATCAAAATAAATTGTTAACAAGGAGAAGCATACATGGATATACATAATCATAATCTGAACATACATTATTCAATACCTGAGAATCTCTGGAATGCGCTTGTGGAGATGTTTGCGCAGCTGCCGCATTACAGAGGGTTTACGGATGGATGTCCGCAATGGTACGGCTATGATGGAAAACTGATTGAGGCATCGCTGGAGGCTAGCGGGTTACAGTTTTATGCTGAACTGCCACAACAGGAATGGGATGACTGGTTTGCGGATTTCAAGAACAAAGCGGAGAAAATTCTGGGATATCCGATTGGTGAGCCGGAGGATGGGTTTGATTTTCGGATTTATGAATGAGTTCACCGCATAGGGAATATGTGCTAGGCAATGGCTGCTTATGACTTCAGAGGCTTATTAAAAGCAGGAAGCATTGTAAACTGAGGGCAAGTAGTGGTCGTACAAGGTATCCTGGAATAGTCTTGATCGTGTGTAAGGAATATGCGCAATTGTATAAAGCAGTAATACGAATTTGTATTCTTTGTATAAAGGATATGATGATATAAGGAGATTTAGGTAAATGATTAGGATATTATTTATATGCCACGGCAACATATGCCGTTCCACAATGGCGGAATACGTTATGAAGGATCTCGTGAAAAAAGAAGGCTTGCAGCAGCAATTTTATATTTCATCTGCTGGTACAAGCCGGGAGGAAATCGGGAACGGTGTACATTATGGAACCCGTCGCAAACTAAAAGACGAAGGGATACCGGTTGGTGATCACAGGGCCGTTCAGCTACAGAAGGAAGATTATAAAGCATATGATTATCTAATCGGTATGGATGATGCGAATATGAAAAACATGGAACGTATTCTGCACGGGGATCGTGAACATAAGCTGTATCTTCTGCTTGATTTCACAAATCGCCCCGGAGCTATTGCTGATCCCTGGTATACTGGTAATTTTGACGATACTTTTCGGGATGTAACAGAGGGCTGCAGAGGCTTTCTGGAATATTTGAAACAAGAAGGCTGTTTGAAATAGTTTATCATCCTAGGCATAAAAGGCAGATTACACATACCCGTATTCGACTATACGCTAGTATAAAAAATGGACAAATTATTGGATAGATAATTTTTGAAATAAGAATCTTTTTAAATCAGAATAGAAACTGTAAAAAATCTTTCTTTGATTAAGATTTCTTATGAATAAAATGCTATTTGATAACAGTCACAACCTATATATTGAGCCAGTGCCTGTGGCGTATGTACTATATTTTAAAGGTTTGAGATATAAATAAAAAACCATAGATTTCTTTCTGTCAGATATCTGTGGTTTTTTAACATGTATTTATAAGCCAATACTCAGAATAAAAATTTTTTATAACAAATATGAGAGCTATATTATGAAAAATCTGTATATGATTTTTATTCTCATGCCTACGCAAATATTTAACAGACCAAAAAGGTGAAAAGCATTCAATTTATGGAATTGTATAAACCAAATCGATAAGCATCCTTTTATAGCTATATAGCTTACACAGGAGGACTCTATTTCTGACAGCTTGGACAATAATAAATACTGCCTCCCATATACTGCTCCTTTTGAATAGTGCCGCCGCATTTTGGACAGCCTTCTAAAAAGTGCCTGGATGACATGATGGTATGATAACCGCCCTTTTCATTAAATATGGTCTTTTCTGTATCCCTGCCTCCATCATCCACCATTCTCTGTAATGTATGCTTTATAGAAAGAAATAAAGAGCTTCGCTCATCACCAGTTAATGTGTGTACTTTTCGTTTTGGATGCAGACCGGCATGAAATAGAATATCCTGACATACACCATTACCAATACCGCTGAAGCGTTGCTTTGTTGTTAAAAAGGCTTTGATACTCAGTTTTTCAGTTTCCTCATTTATTTCATTTAAAAAGGTTTCGAGGGTGAAGTTTGGGTCTAACGGGGACAGGCTATGAAGCTCTTTTGTATAATATGTATCCTGCCAGCCCACTGCCTTTGAGAACACGCTGATTACCGCATACATAGAGGTTGTGATATTCAGACAGCTACCATCTGTAAAGGTAAGCAGAAGCTTGCTTTTTTTGAAGGCTCTTGGCTGGGCATACCATCGTATATTAGCACCATCCCGAAAAACTAGCACAAAATCCTCAATTTCCAGTTCAACATAAAAATTGCGGTCTATGATTGCTGTTATGCTTCTTCCCTTCAACAGCTCATGATAAGTATCCGGGTCGCCGTAATAAAATGTAAATTTGTGATCGGTAAAGTTTCCAGATATGCTCTGGATGGTTTTTCCGATACAGCATTTTCGTAAATCCTTTGCAATGGTCCTTGCCTCCGGCAGTTCAATCATATATATCACCTGTCTGCATTGTATCAGAAATTTCAGATTCTGCCTATCAATAAGCTGCAGAATTCGGTAAAACAGCATAAAATGCCAAAAAGGATGAAAAGTTTACTGTGAGCACTTCTATATATCAGCCAGAATCCGTTATAACATAGGGTAGTTACATGACGAGTTGTTACATAAAATTCAATATAAGAAAAACACTCTACTCCTTTTTCACGGGCAGAGTGTTTTCACTGCTTATCTAGTATCGTATAAATCGTGAGGACTTATATCGATCGTGTTAGTCTTAGGGGGCCTGCCATTACAGCATTGCATAATAACGGTCAAAGCAGAATGTGTGTCAGAAAATATCTGCACACCGTTGATTACTTCTTTATCATAATCCTCTTTCGTAACATGTACATCATATTGCGCATATGGACATACTTGCGGATCGCTATGCATGGAGTGTATGCTGTCTGGAGCAGGAAGGGGGATAGGCTCGCTTTGTCCTGTTTCATCGGTATAACAGCTCATGATAAATGAAGAAGAATCCTCCGTTCTCTCATAAACGCTTATAACTGCCTGTTCAACAGGAGAGCCATTCGCTTCCAGCGTTTCAATTGTTAATGTACCTGTCAATTTTCTCACCTCCATTATAAAATATGCGATGTGAATTGCATTGTTTATGAAAAGAGCTGATATTCCTTTCAGGATTTATATTTGACCTCTATATTACAATATTCGGTATTCATGCTGTCTGGTTTCCATTTGGAATTATGAGGTAGCATCTATTATTATTGCCTACACATTGCGGGTAAAAATTAAATACTCTGTATGTATGCATCAGATTCTTTCCGCCATCAGTTATAAAAAATAAACGAAAAATCACAGACGCTCTTTCAGTATTATGAATCCTTTCCTTGTACCTTCATACAGAACAGTTTTACATATTATAGCGGTTTATAATGAATGATACTAAAGCCTTCTTCAAAAATGATTAGAGATTTTACTGACGATATAATATCCATCATTTGACACAGGATATAATTATCACCTTATGCACATAGCTCTTGTTTAAGTAGTCTATTTAATAAAAGAAACCGATATTTCAAGATATTTTTGGGATTACTGAATTTGAATACAAAAAAAGCCTTTGTTTAAAGGCTTAAACGACTTTATGGCAGGGGTAGAGAGGATCGAACTCCCATCAGCGGTTTTGGAGACCGTTATACTACCATTGTACTATACCCCTAGGTTTTAACGCTTTATTATATTATCATAAAATTGAACGTATGGCAATAAGAAAATTTCAAAAAATGAAGGAGCAGCCATCCTTGTAAATATATATCCGTAAATAAAAATACATTTGCAGTGTGTCATTTCAACCTACTTCTATATCATGCAATCAGATGTAAAAACATCACTCCTTTTCCATCTCTGTAAACATCATCATACAAACAACTATACATGTCTTATTATCTTAACCACCTGCATTCGTATACCCATGTGATTTACCAAAATACAAGGTGTGGTATTATCCTGAAAAGGAAGGGTGTGAGCATATAGGTTTGCAGAAAAAATAAAAAGTGATACAATAGCATTGCCATCAATCTTCTCTATTAACTCCCGATGGTGCTGCTCTTAACATCCAAAGAGCGGCTTTTTTTATGCATTTAACATAAAATATGACCCGTATTTCTAAAAAGCAACCATATCTTACCTATAATGTGGAGAAGCTCCTGTGCATATGCTTGAAAAAGAAAAATATAGTATGCTTCAGCGCTCAATCCTCTGTGTAAAACGGTGAAGGAAGAACAGTCAGAAAGAAGAGGATGCTTCCACATGATTTCTATACGATACGTAAAACCTGCAAATCGCACATTCAGACAGCATGATAATGCAGATATGGAATCAGTCCTGCGTGACTAGGATATTGAGCTTTATACTGATGATTAAAGACCTATGTATACATATCAGCCCTGCTGACAATCACTCGGTTTTTACCGTTTCGCTTGGCCTCGTATAATGCTTTATCTGCTGCATCGATCATTGCAGTCGGACTATCAAATGCTTCCTCATAGACTGCAAGCCCTGCACTGAAGGTAACCTGATGCCCGTTGATTTCATCAATTTTCAGATTTTCAAAGCTTTGCCGCAGAATGTTCATTAGCTGCTCTGCTTCTTTTATACTGCAGTCTGTAAATAATATACAAAATTCCTCACCGCCATAACGTGCAGAAATGATATTGTCCGCTTCTTGCTCTTTCATAATGGCTGCCAGCTTCCGTAGAACACAGTCTCCGCATGTATGACCATAGGTATCGTTAATAGTTTTGAAATTATCGATATCCAGCATTGCAAGAACAGGCTTTTGATCATGCGCTTTTCCCTGTTCGATAGCATCCTCCAGTATTCTGTAAAAGGCATTATGATTATACAGCATAGTCAGTGCATCCATGCGGAGTCGTTCAATTAACAGAGCCTGTTCCTCATTATAAGAAATTAGTCTGCACCTTACCTTTTGTTCATATTGCAAAATACTGCGGGTAATCAGATATGCAGCAACCATCAGAATCGCTCCTGCAATCATATCAAGTATCAGAAAAAGACGGCTTTGCGGCTGTGCCAGGGCATAGCTGAGAAGCATACAGCTCAGATAACAGCAGCTGTTCAGGAAAAATGCTTTTCGGGTTACTTTGAAGTCCGCGAAGATTGCGCTTAGAAAAATCGGGAGAACAAAGCTCACCGATGCAATGCGTACTGCATTATGTACAACGGCAATTGTCAGGCACATAATTGTGAACGTCATGATGAGTAAAGCATTTTTACTGGATGAGGAGATACCCGTATGATATTCGGTATAATGATAAAGACTTACGGCAATCAGATTCACAAGTGTGGGGAGTACAATATACTTCACACTGTAGGAAAGCGGGTCATCCCCCTCGATGATCCAGCCATTGCACGCCCAGATAATACCGATGATTGACTCAAGAAGAAAAATCAGCAGCAGAAGAATCCAGGCAGATGCTTCAATTTTGCGGCGAAACTGTTCATACAGCAGTTTGTTATCTTTGTACTGCATATCGTGTCATCGCCCCTTTTCCTATACTAACGTATCCATTATACATGAAAAAGAGATCGAAAACCATGAGTTTTTTATACCTGTAGGATTTCCTGCTTCCATACAGCAGTAAACAAAAAGTAGAGAGCAGAAAATATCGGTATTGTATCATAAGCACTGTATATTTCTGTTCTCTGGATGCTGTGAATAGAGATATATGTGAAGAATATCTCTGTACTTTCATAATATGCAATGCATAATATAATTACCTATAGCTACTGACCTTTTTTTCAGTGATAAACAGATTGTGATTGCTATGTCCCAAAAAGGATGGCTTTTCACAGGTCTTTAAATGATAACGCATCCACACTGCAAATTCCTCAGCTGTAAAACGGTTGATCCGCTCACTCATCAGCTCCGCAAGACCATCTGCGGCGATATGCTTCTTTTTGATTAACGGAAATGGCTGAAACAGCTCCTCAATATGTTGCTCATCATGAAAGACAAACGGATCATTGTGCAGCTGCAGGGTTTCATGATCGAATTCATCACCTGTAAGAAAGCCCTCCACATGCATGGCTTCGGATGCCAGAACCATATCGTGTGGAATATAGGCAAACAGCAGGATGCCTCCCTTGCGGCAGACACGGCATGCGGATGCTATTGCCTGCAGCTGCTGCTCCTTCTCCTTCTTCTTCGCCTGGTAGTCCACGCCGTCGAACACGCGGATGGACTGATGGTCCACCTTGAAGTTCACCATATCAAAGGTGTCTGTCCAATCATCCGGCAGATGTGCCGCATCACTCTGCAGAATTGTAAAATCCATAGTTGCAGTTTTTCCGGCTTTCAGTAGCTCCACATGTCTATCCACCGGTTCCACTGCGGTTACGCAGAAGCCCTCTTTTGCCAGAGCCAGAGAATAAGCACCGCAGCCTGCACCAAGCTCCAGAATTCGTGCCGGTCTTTTTGCATACATATGAATATACTGCATCGTAGTCAAATACTCCACCTGACTTGCATAGCCCTGAAACAGTCTTGTTTCCTCATGAAAGTCCTCATACAATTCTTGTAAATTCATTATCCTATCTCCTTTTCTTTCCATCAGTATAACGGAAAACAGGGAAGGAAATTGGAAATCTGCAGTTTGATTGGAAAACAGCTGCTTAGATATCGGAAAAAAGGAAAGGTGCAATTACAGATGCAGTTGCTCCATATAAATATGAAGGTCCTTATAATTCCTCGTCCTTGTGATCAGCAGCTGCAATTCATGCAGAAAGACAAGCTGAAACTCTAAAGCAAGTTCAGACAGCAGAGGCAGACATTCTTTCATGATATAGCTCTGTGCAGCTTTTGCATCGGTATGAGGCAGCCGCTCGTAAAATCCCCATAAAATCTGTAAGCGCTCGCTGCAATCTTGGACATCGTAGGTGTGGGATAACAGAGAATCAATGCGTTTCTTTTGCAGCCGCTGATTGTGAATATACCAGAATAGAAACGGAAGAAGCTGTTTTTTACGCTCCGCAAGAAACAGCTGAAGATAGTGCTCCTCCTTTGCATAATCCTTTACCGTATGATAAACGCCGGACAGATTGAAATAGTATGTAAGCTTGCGTTCCTTTTGAATTACATGGTTTTGCAGCAGTCGTTCACAGGTCATATGCAGACCTTCAAAGGCTGGCACATGGATCCGGGCACTAATCAGGCAAAGCCAGTGATACAGATCAAACAAGGCTGTCCAGTTTCCGCTGTTTTCCTCCTGCTTTCTGTACTTCTGTAGCTGCTGCCAGGCAGGCAAATCATTATGCTCCAGATTAGTCTGATGCAGTGCATAGGTGATACAGTTTCTGACACCGTCCGGATGAGCGAGCATGGGGAAGTGATGAAGCAGCTCTCGCAGCTGCTTCTGATCATGAGGCAGCTGATATTGATACTGGTACAAAATGGTGGCTAGCATAGATTGCAGCTTTAACGGATATATGCTGCGAAACTGCATAAACCAGGCGTATTCTGATTGTGTAAGCAATCTGTCTTCCTTAACAGCCTCAAGCAGGATAAGAATACTGTTATACAGGATGGCTTCCCAGCTGAATTGCCTGTAAGGGGCAAGCAGACGCAGCAGCTCTTTCAAACAGGAGATACAAGCTGTATCGTCATAGGCATTCCAGGCAAGGAAAAGCTTTTCCAGTACAGGATTCAGCAGGGGATCAGGATCACATGTATAATTATAATGAAGATCAAGCAGAGCAAATATCTGATCATACAGCTCCATATCCTGTAAGATTTTTCCATTTTCCATCGCGATATAGCTGCGCAAGGAAACTGCATGGTGAAGCTCTTCGATCAGCTCCTTTTGCGTATAGCCCGATTGCAGCCTTTTCTGGCGAATCAGGCATCCATAGCGTTTCCTGTGCGTCTTACAAATATCCAGCAGCATAGCATTACCTCCCTTCATTTGATTTCTATATTCCGGTTTTGCAGGTAAGTGCATTATATCATATCTTCTTTTTCATTTTGATAAAAACAGACAGCCTTCATCTATTTTTATTGGGATATCTATAGAGCTGTCCTTACAGGGAAGCATCAGATTGAATAGAAAATTGGTAGGAACAGTGTTTGAGGAATGATATGAAAATATTTAGAGAAAGTTAAGATTTACCTGATATACTTACTGTCAGTTGAGAGAGCGGGGTGTTTCATGCAGACCACATTGAGAAAGAGGATCCTTCAGATTCTGCTGCTTTTGTCCCTTACTGCCTTTGCCTGCTGGTTTGCTTTAAAGGACGATTGTGAGGAGGTTCTATATAATATATCCCATATATCCTGGTATTGGATCGTTGTCCTGATTGGTTTGGGAACTTTATATTATCTGCTTCAGGGAATTGTACTATATCGGATTGCACGGCCATATAAGGCGGATATCCGCATACGAGATGGTATTCACAATGCATATATCGCTGCCTTTTTTAATGGTGTTACACCGCTGGGTGGAGGTCAGATAGCGCAGACCTATGCGTTTCGCAAGCTGCATTTGCAATACAGTGATATTGCAAGCATTCTCTGGAAAGATTTTTTTCTGTATCAAAGCACTGTTCTGGTATACGTATCGGTTTTGCTTCTGCTTCGTTTTACGTATGCCATAAAGCATTTTCAGTTTTATTTCTTTCTTGTTCTGCTTGGCTTTGCAATCAATGCCTCTGTCATTCTTATTTTATGGACGATGGCCAGATTTCCAAGGCTCTATGTAAAAATAAGCCGCGGTATTGTAACGATCGGCTATCGTTTCCATATCGTAAAGAATAAGGCATATACGCTGGAAAAATGGCAAGGCCAGATTTTGTATTTCAATGAGGAAATCAAAAAGCTGAAGCAGGATGGACGTATGATTGTAGAGGCTGTTCTTCTGAATTTTCTGCGTATGACGATTTTTTATGCGATTCCCTATATAGCTGCAATCGCATTGCAGGTACCGCTGGCATTATCGGATCTGATCAATGTTTTGCTTATGTCTGCCTGTATTCATATGCTGAATGCCTTAACACCGCTGCCCGGAGATACCGGATGGACGGAAAGTGCCTTTATTCTGATTTTTGCCGTACTGTTTGGCAGAACGGATGCAAGCAGTGTTATGATACTATGGAGGGTGGCAACCTATCATATACAGATACTTATCGGTGGAAGTATCTTTCTGTATGTAAAATCCGCAGAGCGATTTCCTTCTGATAAGGAGACTAGTCCTGCCGAAGAGAATATAAAAACGCAAACATATTCGTATAAAAAGCGATAAACAACTGGCTGCATGTACGCCTCTATTGTAGCTGCAAAAGAATAAAAATTCCATATGTCGGATATCTTTAACCATATGCGGGATAGGACAAACACTATGTGACAGCAGCTCTTGTACATGCGCAGAATCCAAATCCGTATACGAGTGCAGGTTGATACTGGAAGGCAGGTCTATTCCAATGCATAAAGGCAGAAATAATGCAGTGAATGAAGTGATGTTTAACATTCCGGATACCATAAGATGCATAAAGTATGATAAAATAGTAAATATAGGAAAAGGATAAAAGGATCTTATGGTATGAAGATAGATAATAAAAACGGAAATGTATTATTTCAGCGCAATGACCTGTGCTCTGTATATGCAAGCCTGCATCCGCGTAATGAATACACGCTTCTGCATTTCAATATAAAAAAGCTTCGTTACTTCATCGGACGTCATGATTATGAAACAGGGGAAGAGCTGCTGCAGGCTGTTTTAAAGGTTTTCATTAAAGAGCTAAAGGAGGATCAGTATCTTTTGTATGAAGGCAGGGATGATTTTTTGTTCCTGATTCATGAATGGCGGAAAAAAGAGCTTATAAATTTTCTTATGCGAATGGATTATGCTGGTTATGAATTGGAAGATGTTCGTTTTTTTAATAAAGTGTTTTTTTCAATCGGTGTCTGCCGTTTTCGTGATTTTCCAGATGCAGATTTTGAAACATGCTGCTTTTATGCAGATCTTGCACGACTGACTTCCAATGAGCGGAAAAAGAAAAGCTCGGATTATAAAATTTTCACTAAGAAAGCCTTACAGCGGTTTCAGCAGCGCTCTTTGCTGGAGGTAAAAACAGTAGAAGCCTGCCGTAAAGAGACCTATGCAATTTACATTCAGCCCAAGGTAGATGCTAAAACACAAAAGATTTGTGGCGGTGAGGCCTTACTGCGTTGGTTTGATGAAGCAGGAAATGAGATTCCACTGACAGCTTTTTTACCTGTTCTTAATGAAAACAGTTATATTCGCTATGTCGATCAAATGGTATTTGAACTGGTTTGCGGTATGATACAGGACAGCCTGCAAAAGGGAATGAACATGGTTCCAATCAGCTTTAATCTTTCAAAAGCGAGCTTTGAGGATGCGCCGTTTATGAGAGAATATATGGAGCTGTTTAAAAAATTTGACATTCCTAAGGAATACATAGAGTTTGAGCTGCTGGAAAGCATCAGTATGGATCACTCCGGCAAGCTGCTTGAGGTTGTGGAAACAATTCATGAGGCCGGCTTCCGCTGTGCTTTGGATGACTTCGGCAGCGGTTATTCCTCGATGAGTGTACTTGTCAGTGCACCACTGGATATCATTAAGCTGGATCGCTCTCTTTTCCAACTTCGCTATGACGGGATGGAAAATTATGCTATTGTGGACGGATTGCTTGATATCCTTCATCAGTTTCCTGTTAAAATCATTGCAGAGGGTGTGGAGGATGCGGCTATGGCAGAGCATTTACGTCAAAAGGGCTGTGACATGATACAGGGATTTTATTATTATCGACCGATGCCCATGCATACATTTCAGAAGCTGATTGCAGAGCAGGAATAGCTGTCGTGTTTGAAATAAACTATTCCCTTGATTCTTTGAATCCTGAAAAGATGTTTCGCATTCTTTTCGTAGGAAAGGAAATGGAAAAGAGGAATGGATAAAACAGCAGCTGTGGATATATGCAAAAAGTCAACCTGAGAAAGCAGAAAAAAGCTTATATGCCCGAATTACAAAATAGATGGTATATAAGCTTTTTTATCATCTAGCTGCTAGTTTACAGTCATTAACAAGGCTCTATTTTCATATAAGCATGAAGAAAATAAGGATAATCCATGCATACAGTAACCTGCCGATTTTTTTTGGATACCACATTGGTTGCGGTTCCAAATAATGCAAGAGACAATCTGATTCACGAAAGGCTACAGCCAATGAACAGCACTTTTTCCTAGCAGTACACCAAGCAGGCAAAGCAGTATTGATGCTGCAATATAGGTGATTCCCAATCCTGTTTTATGCTGCTCCAGCAGCGTGACAGCCTCCAGGGAAAAGGTAGAAAAGGTGGTAAAGCCGCCGCAGACACCTGTTTTCAGTAATAAGAGGCTGTCACTGGTCAGCAGGGTCTGCTTTATACTCAGCGCAGCCAGTATACCGATGATGACAGCGCCAAGAAAATTGATTAACAAGGTCATAAACGGAAACTCACTTTTCACCGGTATCATGGACATGCCATAGCGCAGCATGGCGCCTGCTGCACCACCAAGACCTACGAGTAGAAATTCTTTCATATACATCGCTCCCACAGCTATTTTAGCATATTTCAGAAATGAAAACGCATACCTTGTTAAACTTTTTCCAAACTGGCACATTGTTTCTCAAATTCCCTTGCGGATTCACTGATATAAGCTATAATAGGTACATTCAAGGGAGATTAGGGAGTGATGTAATGTTTACAAATGAGAATCTGAAACGGTTGATTCTGCCTCTTATCGTCGAGCAGATTCTGGCTGTGACCATCGGTATGAGTGATACAATCATGGTTTCCAGTGTTTCAGAGGCAGCGGTTTCCGGACTCAGCATCGTGGACACCATCAATATTCTGCTGATCAATATTTTTGCGGCGCTGGCAACCGGTGGAGCAGTCGTATGCAGCCAGTATCTTGGCAGTCAGGATCGAAAAAGGGCATGTGTTGCCGCAAAACAGCTGATTCTCTCCACCGGTTTTCTGGCTGTGATCATTATGGTGATCGCATTGATTGGATGCACATTTATTTTACAGCTTGTTTTTCCGAATGTTGAATCCTCCGTGATGTGGAATGCACAAACATACTTCAGGATTTCTGCCTGGTCTTATCCATTCATCGCTCTGTATAACTCGGGGGCTGCATTGTTTCGTTCCATGGGGAACTCCAGGATATCCATGATTACCTCTCTGTTCATGAATGCTTTTAATATTGCAGGAAATGCCGTTTTAATTTACGGCTTCCACATGGGAGTGGCCGGTGCTGCTATATCCTCACTGGTATCCCGTATACTGGGCTCGCTGTTTATGCTGTATCTGCTTCGAAGCCCTGATAATACGATTTACATAGACGATTACCGCAGGCTGGAATTTCATCCGGCTATGATTCGCCGCATTTTAACCATTGGAATACCAAACGGACTTGAAAACGGGATGTTTCAGATAGGAAAAATTCTTGTGCAGGGGCTGATTGCAGGGTTTGGTACGGTCGCAATCGCTGCTAATGCAGTTGCGAACAATATTGCACAGATGGAGATTATTCCCGGTGCTGCCATCGGTCTGGCAATGATTACGGTTGTCGGACAATGTGTCGGGGCAAAGGATTATGCACAGGCACGCCTGTATATAAAAAAGCTGATGAAAATTGCCTATGCTTCCATGATTGCACTGAATCTTCTCATACTATGTCTTGTGCCTTTTATTCTGAACATATATAATTTAAGTGCACAGACATATGATACCGCACTGGAGCTGTTGCTGTATCATGGCATTTTCGCCATGGTGCTTTGGCCGGCATCCTTCACGTTCCCCAATGCACTGCGAGCGGCAGGAGATGTACGCTTTACCATGTGTATTTCCATTTTGTCGATGTGGCTTTGCCGCATCTGTCTGAGCTGGCTGCTGGGTAGTATGCTAGGGCTTGGGGTGCTGGGCGTATGGCTTGCTATGTTTACAGACTGGCTGTTTCGGATTCTCTGGTTTCTGTGGCGGTATCGCAGGGGTACCTGGATGAAGAAACGCATACTTGCGTAAGGAGAGATTATGAAATATACAACGCTGTTATTTGATGCGGATGGAACCCTGCTGGATTTTGATGCGACGGAAAAACGTGCTCTTCAAAAGGTGTTTGACCTGCATGGCTATCCGCTGAATACTGCTATGAAAAAGCGGTATCTGCAAATCAATCAGGAATTATGGTCTGCGTATGAGGACGGCAGGATTTCCCGCGATACAGTGATCTACACCCGCTTTGGCAAGCTGTTTCGTGAGTTTGGAATCACGGATGACGGGATAGCATTCGAGGATATCTATCAAAAGGAGCTGGGAAAGGGGCATGATGTAATCGCACATGCACTGGAGGTTGTCCATACGCTGTATGCTCACTATCAGATGTGCATTGTGACAAACGGTGTGGTGGCTACGCAATATTCCCGGCTGAGAGATTCCGGACTAGATCAGTATTTCCATCATATTTTTGTATCGGAGGAAATCGGTTATCAGAAACCGGAAAAAGCATATTTTGATCACTGCTTTCAGAAGCTGGAGCATTTCAATCCAAAGCATACGCTGATAATCGGTGACTCTTTATCCAGTGATATGCAGGGAGGATGGAATGCTGGTATTGCGACATGCTGGTTTAATCCCCATGGCAAGCAGAATCACAAGCAGCTTCCTCTTACCTATGAAATACAGGATTTACGGGAATTGTATACGATTTTGAGGGAGGACGCATCATGAGAAAGGATATTTTGCTGTTTGATTTAGATGGTACATTAACAGACCCTAAGGCCGGCATTACCAGGTCTGTGGCATTTGCATTGGATAAGGCGGGAATCCACGTTGAACGGCTGGATGATTTATGTTCCTTTATCGGGCCTCCTTTAAAGGATATGTTTATGGAACAGTATCATTTCAATGAAACACAGGCAATGCAGGCGATAGAGGATTACCGGATATATTTCAGAAGGCAGGGAATGCTGGAGAATGAGGCTTATCCCGGTATTAAAGAGCTGCTCGCGGATTTACGGGAAAAAGGAAATACACTTCTGGTGGCAACCAGTAAGCCGGAGGAGTTCGCAACCAAAATCATGAAGCATTTCCAGCTGGATTCCTATATGCTGGATATATGCGGTGCCACAATGGATGGCAGCCGCAGTGAAAAAGGGGATGTCATCGCCTATGCTGTGGAAAAGCATCAGCTGCCTACGGAGCGCTGTGTTATGATTGGTGATCGCCGGCATGATATCATTGGCGCAAAGAAGAACGGAATGCTTGCAATCGGTGTACTGTATGGATATGGCAGCCGGAAAGAGCTGCAGGAAGCAGGTGCCGACATCATCGTTGAGAATATGCAGGAGCTGCATAAAGTATTTGATAAAGGAGGATTCTATGGCTGAAAAAAAGAAAAAAACCTCTGCGGAATTGCTGGAGCAGGCGCGCAAAGCAAAGCAGAAGCCTCGTACCAAGGCGCTGGAAAAAACGCTTGGTAAGGGGAAAAACAATGCGAGATTCAATAAAGTAAATTTCAATGGATAGAAAAAGGGGGGCTATACCAGTATGGTAACCGCTCTGTTTTTATTTTCTATATGAACGCATGAGGTGGTACCGCCATCCTCACCATCCAGCGTCCATGATATGTCTTCCTGTGACTCTATGCGGATGTCAGCAGCTTTGCGGAAATACATCCAGGTTTCATTCACCTCATGCTTCAGCAGAGCCGCGATAATATTTTGAACATCCAGCGGATTGTTGGGAACCCTGATCAGCAGCAGCTCAAATTGTCCGTCATCCAGCTGTGCATCCTTGGAGTTCACAGCAGTAAAGCCGGCAACAAACTTGGAATTTGTAATACAGCCGAAAATACAGGAGTCCTCGATTATTTCTTCCTTGTCTACGATTGCTCTGACATGATAACGGGGAATATTGGTCAGCTGCTTTACGCCTTCCAGAAAATAAGCTATTTTGCCGAAGGAGTTTTTTGTGCTCTGCGGTGTGGAGTAGGATATTTCTGTGAAGATTCCAAAGGCGGCAACATATGTGAAAAAGCGATTGTTAAACTTCCCGATATCACAAGAGAATGGACGATACTGCTCAATATTGTCCATCATTCGATGTGCGCTTTTAGGCAGCTTCAGCGTTGCCGCAAAATCGTTGACGGTACCGCTTGGCAGATAGGCCAGCACCGGTTTGTTTTCCGTTTCCATAACGCCGCTGATGACCTCATTCCAGGTCCCATCTCCACCGATACATACCAGAATATCACAGCATCCCTCACAGGTTGCCGCAAGCTCTTTTGCATGACCGCCATATTGCGTCACATGAACCTGGACACTGTCCTGCATCGCGCAAAAACGTTCGCAGATCGTAAACAATGCAGTTTTTGCCGTTTGCTTTCCTGCCTTTGGATTCATGATTACACGGATAGTTCTATTCATAAGCATGCCTCGTTCCTATATCTATCTGTAATTGTAATGCATAATGATGGAAAAGAAAAGCGCAGTGCAAGTAAATTTATAGGGTATATATAGTGAATTTAATATCCAAGTACCCCGTTTACGGATTCATCCGTTAGCACCCAATCTTTATATACATCAATCATACGATATTCTGTTGGCGTATCCCGTATGATAACTCTTGCTATTCCGGCATTGATAATCATCCGTTTGCACATGGAACAACTGTTAGAGTGCTGGATCAGCTCTTTACTGTCCGCTTCATAACCTACCAGAAAGAGGTCAGCATCCAGCATTTCACTTCTTTGTGCACTGATAATAGCATTCGCCTCAGCATGAACACTTCGGCATAATTCATAACGCTCACCTCTTGGTATTTGCAGCTTTTCACGGATACAGTGATCCAAATCCAGGCAGTTGGTACGCCCGCGGGGAGCACCTACATATCCGGTGGAAATAATTTCATCGTTTTTTACGATTACAGCGCCGTAGCTTCTTCTTCGACAGGTGCTTCGCTGTGCCACGGTTCCGGCAATGTCAAGATAATAGTTAATTTTATCTACCCGTTCATGATTCATATAATGTTCCTTCTTTCGTAAGTATTCTAATTTATTATATAGGTAAGTGTTTTAGAATACAATTATCTAAATATAGCAAATATAAAAACATATCATCCTTTATCTATTTTTAGGATAACTCATGTCCAGAAATTCCTGAATTAAAAGAAAGCTTTCTTTATAATTTGTAAAAGATGTGTCATAGAAAATGAAAAAAGAAATAAAGCTCCTAATCATTCATAGGGCATTTATTTCTTCTTTTTGTTATATCCGAATATCTGCTTGAATCCGAAAATATATAAGATTCTCACGAATCCATTCTAATCAACTAGATGAGCTCTCTGTAAGATTTGAAAGGCTCGCCATAAGCATAAAATAAACTTCAGATTTAAAGTCCTTTTATACAGGCAAGAACTGCATCATAATTTGGTTCCTCTGTAATTTCATTTACATATTCCACATAGCGTATTGTATTTTCATCATCAACTATAAATACAGCACGTGTCAGGAGGCCCAGCTCCTCAACATAAGTTGCGGTAGCATTTGCGAAGCTATGATACTTATAATCACTTAATGTAATAACATTTTCATTGTTCTTTGCCTGACACCAGCGATCCAGCGCAAATGGCAAATCCATGGAAACAGCAAAAACTGTTACATCCTTCAATTCCTTCGCATACTTGATAAACTTTGCGACCTCCATGCTGCATACACCGGTATCCAAAGAAGGAACACTCAAAAATATACGTTTTCCATTTGTTTCCTCACTTTTCAACTCACTCATATCATTTTTCACAGCAGTAAACGGCTGCATTTTCTCGTTGATTTTTACTGCTTCCTTCTGTAATGTTACAGGATTTCCCTGAAAGGTAATATTCATTTGATAACCCTCGCTTTCTGTAACATAGTATACCCAGAATGTTTGAAAAGGTGAACTTATTTGCCTGAGAAATTTTTCAGCGTTGTTATGTCGGACACCTCCTGTATTTTTTTCTTATACATTGTTTATAAAACTGTTTTAATTTTAGCCTGAATCCGCTATACTGTTAAAGGAAAGTTGAGGGGTTGTGAAATGAATACAGATCAGCTGCTGGATGTGGCCAGCTATGCAGGCAAGCTTTTGATAGAAAGCGGTGCAGAAATCTATCGTGTGGAGGAAACCATGGTACGCCTTTGCAAAAGCTTTCCTGAAGTGGAGGATGCACAAAGCTTTGTAACAACGACCGGCATTATGTTTTCAATTACGGTTGCGAAAAAAACACATACAAAAATCCTCCGTGTTCACACACGCGGCGTTGATTTGAATTGCATTGATAAGATCAACAGCCTTTCAAGAGAAACAGCAGGATGTACCTATACCATAGATCAGCTGGCGCAAAGGCTTGAAAGAATTGGGGAGGAGCGCCGCTATTCCTTCTGGACGACATTGTTTTTCGGGGCATTGAGTGCCGGAGGATTCGCTGTCTTCTTTGGCGGCAGCTATATGGAGGCGATATTAAGCTTTTTGATTGGGTTGGTAATTAAGGCAGTCAGTGCGCTTATGGAACAACGCGGGCTGCATGGCTTTTTCACCAATGCGATCGCAGCGGCAATCGGAGCATTAGCGGCTTTAGCTGCACATGCGCTTTGTCCGCAGACAGATGTGGATATTTTAATCATATCCAGTATCATGCTTCTGGTTCCCGGACTAGCCATTACCAATGCCATCCGTGATACGGTGTCCGGCGATTATCTGTCCGGTGTTGCCAGAGCGACAGAGGCATTTCTGGTAGCTATTGCTATAGCAGTGGGTATCGGTGTTGTTTTATCCATGTCCATCGGACTGAGCGGAGGTATGTAGGATGTATTTAATGAAAATGTTGATTGCCTCCTTTTTTGCCTCTTTAGGCTTTGGGGTAATGTTTAATATACGTGGCAGTAAGCTGATTCTGGCAGGAATAGCCGGTTCCATCGGGGGTGTTGTTTATCATGCCTCACTTATTGTTGGCTGTGGGGAATTAACTGCCATGTTTTTAGGCTCCGTTGCCTTGTCATTATATTCTGAAATATTTGCCCGTATCTGTAAGACTCCGGTTACCACCTTTATAATCTGTGCGCTGATTCCTTTGGTTCCCGGTGGCGGCATGTATCGGACAATGCTGAAAGCAATCGAAGGAGATGTCATGCAGGCACTGACAATCGGTCTGGATACCCTTACCATCGCCGGGGTGCTTGCCCTGGGGATTCTTGTAGTATCAACGATTATGAAAGCAATTTTCAAACCGGAAAGAAGGAGTGTGAGAAAGCATGTGGAACGCTGAAAAGAAAGTAGAATTGCTGGCACCTGCCGGCTCTATGGAAGCACTTCGTGCAGCGGTGCAGAACGGCTGTGATGCGGTATATCTGGGCGGCAGTATGTTTGGCGCAAGAGCCTTCGCAAATAATTTTGATGAAGAAGAGCTAATAGAAGCGATTGCCTATGCTCATGTATATGGCGTACGCGTATTTGTCACTGTTAATACACTGATTCGTGAGGAGGAATTTGACGACTGTGTTGCTTATGTGCAGTTTCTGTATGAGCATGATGTGGATGCTGTGATTATACAGGATCTGGGACTTTTTTCCGTTTTGCATGAGCGTTTTCCGGATATGGAGCTGCATGCCTCCACACAGATGCATATCCATAATCCACAGGGGATTCGTTTTATGGAAGCCTGCGGTGCCAGCCGTGTCGTGGTACCAAGAGAAACATCGGTAGAGGAAATACGGGAATATGCGGCACTTGGTGTTGATCTGGAGGTGTTTGTGCAGGGGGCATTGTGCGTATCCTACAGCGGACAGTGCCTGATGAGTGCTTTGACACTGCATCGAAGTGGAAATCGTGGAGAATGTGCGCAAAACTGCCGGATGCGGTATCAGCTGGAACAACAGGATGGAAAGGAAACTAAGCTTTTCAACGGTAAGGGAGAATATCTATTAAGTCCAAAAGATATGAATACTTTGCAGAGGGTGCCGGAGCTGATTGAAGCAGGTATTGCATCCTTTAAAATAGAAGGGCGCATGAAGCGTCCGGAATACGTGGCGTTGATGGTGTCATTGTACCGCAAGGCTATTGACGCGTATTACGAGGGACAATCGTTTTTCTATGATGAGACTGTGGAGCTTCAAATGAAGAAAGTCTTCAACCGTGAGTTTACACAGGGACATCTGTTTCACAATTACGGGCCACAGCTGATGAATCCCATACGCCCCAACCATATCGGTGTTGAAATCGGTACGGTTGTGAAGGTGAGCAGAGATAAAATAGGAATCCGCCTAAGCAGAGCGCTTCATCAGGGAGATGGTATCCGTATCTTACAGGATGGCAGGGATATCGGATTTAAAGTGAACTTTCTATATAAAAACGGTCTGCTTGTGAATCACGCAGATGCACAGGATATTGTAGAGCTGGATAAGACGGAGGAGATATCCAAAGGTAGTAAAGTACTGAAAACAAGTGATACGCAGCAGCTGCGAGAATTGCAGAAAAGCTATGAAGGCTTCGTGCGTAAGCTTGGAATTTATGGTCAATTTACGATGCAGATTGGCAAGCCGGCGATTTTGGAAATCATGGATCTGGAGGGAAGAACCGTCTGTGTAAGAAGTGAGTCAGCTTGTGAAGCAGCCAGGAAAACCCCGCTGCTGGAGGAACGCATCGATGCACAGCTGAAAAAAAGCGGAGATACACCGTTTGTATTCGCACACATTTCCTATCATTTGGATGATCAGGGAATCCTGTCAATCAAAGAAATCAATCAGATGCGGCGAATAGCACTTTCACGTATGGAGGAGGAACGGAAAATCTGGCATAAAGACCGCCGTATTGAAATGAAGCCTAATGTGATGCTAAAGGAAAAGACAGAGCTTCCCGCACTCTGTGCTATCGTACATACCGAAGAGCAGCTGAATGCCTGTCTGGATGAAGGAATTGAAATGGTATTTGTGGAAAGCAACAAATTGTATGAAGCGTATGCAGATAGAGAACACGTATTTCTACGTACGCCAAGAGTCATGAAGGGCGTATATTCCTCATCCCTTTCCATGATACAGGAAACCGGGGGATTAAGCTGTAAGCAGGACTTTGTATGTGATACCTCTTTGAATATGATCAATTCTCATACCGCTGCATTTCTGTTTGCACATGGTGCTGCGGGAGTTACGTTTTCTCTGGAAAGCAGCTTCCAGGATTGCATAAAAATTAAAGAATGCTTTCGCAGTCAATATGGAATTGATGCCCCCTTCCTTTATACCGTATACAGCAGAGATGAGCTGATGCTGAGCGAATATTGTCCCATTAACGCTGTTGTATGTAACAGTACAACACGTCACTGCGGCGCGTGCAGGGGAAGTGCAAGCTATGCGCTTGTCGATATGAAGAAGCACCGCTATCCGATTTTATGTGATGATGACTGCCGCACTCATATTCTGCATTATGAATTACGCAACCGTATAGACGAAATACAGGAAGCGAAGAAGCAGGGAATAAGGCATTTCCTATGCGCCTTCACGGTGGAGGATTCCCATACCTGTCGTGATATTTTAAAGGACTGCAGGAAGCAGCTGCAGCATGCATAGGGAATATCATTATTTAAGCTCTTGTATGATGTATGTGCTGAGGGAGGATTTGTATGATTGATATAAAAAAGGCAAGGCAGCAGTTTCAGGACTATGTTGGAGCATACGATATCCGTGATGAGCGTATCGCATTGAAAATTGTACATTCCTATAAGGTTGCTGAGATTGCTAAGGAGCTGGCAGTGCATCAGAGCTGTTCACAGGAAGATGTGGAGCTGGCGGAGTTGATTGGACTGCTACATGATATTGGCAGATTTGAACAGCTGAAGCAGTATGGTACATTTCTTGATTCTAAAAGCGTAGACCATGCAGCTCTTGGTGTGCGTATTTTACAGAAACAAAAGCTGCTTCCGCTGTTTTGTGATGACCCAAGACAAAGGACGCTCATTCTGCATGCGATTTCATATCATAACAAATACGAGCTGCCAAAGGGATTAAAAGAGCAGGAGACACTGCATGCCGCTATACTGCGTGATGCAGATAAAACAGATATTTTCCGTGTCAATCTGATGGAAAAGGAAGAAAACGTCTATCTGTGCAGAAAAGAGCAGCTGTTGCAGGAACATATCACATCAGAGGTGCTTCAGGACTTTATGAGCTGTCGCCCCGTTTCATCTGCAAAGCGAAGGACACATGTCGATATTCTGCTTTCACATATGGCATTTGTTTTTGACTACCATACTGTATATGGCTTATCAATCATTTTAAAGAACCGTTATATCGAGCAAATGGCAGACCGGTATCAGTTTTGTGATCCACAAACACATCGTGCTGTTCAAACGGCCAAAAATCATGCGTTACACTATATGCAGGATAGGATAAACAGAGAATCTTAATGTTTTCCATAAGCATCGTGATTTATAAATGAAATGAAACAGGCATCTTGAAAGCTTATGCTCTTTGGATGCTGTTTTTATGTTGCCATATCACTCCTGAAAATAAAGTGATGTATATACAAGACAGCGATACCAATTATAAATGTAGGAGCTTGAAGCCTGCAGATATAAAGGAAAAATGATAACAGAAAGCATACATATACTGCATATCCATAAGCTCTGCATACATATAGTCTGTAAACAATTTAGAAAAGTTTAAGATTTAGGTATCCTATATGATAAGAAATCGCAGGCATAATGGATAATGTAAAGAAGGGGAATGATGACAAGGAAAATATTTCATTTCCGAGGTTAAGCAGCAGGAATATTTGACGAACGCAAATAAAGAAAACAGCAGGCTTTATCTTCTTGTATCTGATGGTAAGCGCCAAAGAATATCATGATTGCTGTGTTAGCTGGCATCGGTAATACTGCTTGCAAAAAAGAAAGGAGGAAACGGCTATATGTTAGAATTTATTATCTGTACCTTTTGCGCAGTCACAACCTTTCTGGGGTTTCTACTGCATAACATGGAAGAATCGTCTGGAATATAGTACAATAACACATAGTAAGAGGGAGTGAACGCTATGGATCATACAATACTCGTTGTAGAAGACGAAAAGGGAATACGGGAAGCAATACAGATTTATTTGAAAAATCAGGGATATCATGTGTTTCTGGCAGAAAATGGACAAGAGGGCTTGGAAATTGCGAACAGAGAAACGATTCATTTAGCTGTTGTGGATATCATGATGCCGGTGATGGATGGCATCACGATGACGATGGAAATACGGAAAAAATACGATTTTCCTATCATATTTCTGAGTGCAAAATCAGAGGATATTGATAAAATAACAGGTTTGAATATCGGAGCGGATGATTATATCACAAAGCCGTTTGGCTCTATGGAGCTACTGGCCCGTGTCCGCAGTCAGCTGCGCCGCTATGAACAGATTTTACTGCTGAAGGAGCATGCGTCCTCCACGCTCAAGAGTGAAGAGGAAATTTATTGTATAGATGCTCTGACGTTGAACAGTACGACAAAGGAAGTACTTGTGGATGATGTACCGGTGAAGCTGCGTCCAAAGGAATTTATGATTCTGGAGCTGCTAATAAAGCATCCCGGACGGGTATTCTCTGCTCAGCAGATTTATGAGGCGGTTTGGAATGAAGAGGCAATCAATACAGAAACCGTTATGGTGCATATCCGTAAGCTGAGAGAAAAAATCGAGCTGGATCCCAAGCATCCGCGGTATCTAAAGGTAGTTTGGGGAATCGGCTATAAAATAGAAAAATAAAACAGGTGGTTCTATGAAGAAAAAAAATATATTTCTCGCATCGTTCATTGCATTGCTTACCGTAATGAGCTTCGCAATTTGTTCTGTTTACAGAAATGACCAGATTCAGGAGCTTGGCCGTTCCGGGAAACAGGCTGTTACGTGGTATCTGGAAAATCAAATACAGGAAACAGTGCGTGGAATGGCGCAGTCAGTGCGTCCAAATGACGAAATCGTGAAATTTGATTCCGGGCTTCCGGATTATATGAAAAGTATGATTACCAACGATTTGAAGGAGAACTTTGCGAAAAGCTATCTGGAGTTGAAGAAGGATAGCAATTTTCAATATTATATCAAGGATTTAAAAAGCGGAAAAGAGTATGGAGATAAACGTCTGAGAGACATGTCACAGGAGGAGCTTCGTACAAGCAGTCTGTTGTATGGTTTGATTGAGTATGATAAGGAAGGGAATCCAAAAATATTTGGTGATTTCGATGATTTGGATTTCCAGACGCAATCGCTGACACAATATCTGCATTATTTTGATGTAACACAGGAAAAGGGGAACATCGTCACATATCAGGTGAATGATGAAAAATTTACGCAGTCTCAGGTGGTTATTCAGAATCCCAGACAAATGAAGATTATGTTCCGTATACCGGAGAAGGTTGTTAAGGATCAGGGAGTCATTGCACGTACGGTTTATGACTGGACAAATTATACACAGTTTTCCGTTATTGCGGCGTTGATTGGAACCTTGCTGTTGATTCTGTACCTGCTGTTTTATCCGATTTCGATTGTCGAGGAGGTGAATCCGTTTTTAACCTTTAAAAAAGTGAAATTCGGAATTCTGTTTATCCTTCTGGCAACCGGTATCACCATGGGAACAGCTGGTGTTCTGGCATTAAGCGGTGCTACCATCAGTGGTACTTTGCTGAGTGTATTGAACGAGTATCACATCATGATGCCGCAGCAGCTGCTGTTTTTGGCAAATCTTGTTTGCTGGATGCTGTTCTTCCTAATGGTCAGTATCGCTTTGTTTGAGATAAAGTATATCTTTGTTAAGGGCTTCTGGAGATTCCTCAGGGAGGATACGCTGGTAGGAAGCATGGTTAGCGGTATTCATCGCCATATCGACAGCTTAGCGGATATTGATTTGAAGGATGATGCAACGCGATGCCTGTTGAAGTTTATGCTGCTGCAGATTGCCATCATGATGGTACTGTGTCTGTTCTGGTGGTTTGGAATGTTTCTGGCTATTCTATACGGATTTGCTCTCTTTATGTGGCTGAAGCAGAAATTGAACAGCATACAAAGCGATTACGAAATCCTGTTGAAGCAGTCACAGGAGCTGAAGGAAGGGAATTTTCAGACAGAGCTGCCTGCGGATGTGGGGATATTTAATGCCTTGAAGGATGAGTTTTCTGAAATCCGTACAGGCTTTGAAAAAGCAGTACAGGAGGAAACCAAGTCACAGAATATGAAAACGGAATTGATTAGTAATGTATCTCATGATTTGAAAACACCGCTGACTGGTATCCGCAACTATGTGGAGCTTTTGCAGCAGGAGGGCATCAGCGAAGAACAGCGAAAGGAATATGTCAGTATGCTGGATCAGTATGCAAGGCGCCTGCATATCCTGATGGAGGATTTGTTTGAGGTTAGTAAGGCAAACAGCGGGAATATTCAGCTGGATATGGTAGAATTGGATATCATTGCTCTTGTGGAGCAGGTTCAGGCAGAGTGCAGTGAGCTGTTGCAGGAGCGGCAGTTAGAGGTTGTATGGAACCGTCATGATTTGAAGCAGGTAAGTGTTATGCTGGATGGAAATAAGGCTTTTCGTATATTTGAAAATCTGTTTATCAATATTCATCATTATGCATTGGCGCATACCCGTGTCTATATCGATATCCGGCAGGTAAAGGATCAGGTGCGCATTGAATGTAAAAACATTTCGAAGGAACCGCTGAATTTTGATGCGGATGATATCGTTGACCGCTTCGTTCGGGGCGATAAATCTCGGCATGATGGCGGCAGCGGGCTGGGACTGGCAATCGCCAAGAGCTTTACAGAGGCGATGAAGGGAAGCTTCCGTATTGAAACAGACGGGGATCTGTTTAAGGCCGTTATTGAATTTCCGCTGATAAAGGATGCATGATTGAACATTCGTCGCAGCAGGAGGAAAATATAATTAATTCATAAAAAAACCGGTGGCTGTAGGATATCGCTGCCGGTTTTCTTTTGTGTTGATATATGCAGTTATGAATTCTATATGAGAGTGGGGTCGCCTGTGAAGCTGATGAAAGACTTTACGGTATACTTTTAAAAGCTTGATAGTGACGGGATTGGTTGGAAACGGTATAATGTATCTATAACAATAAGGCAGAGGTGATGTTATGAAGCGCTATCGCGGTAAAAATGCAGTATGGTTTATTCTGCTGTTTATTCTGTTTAATGTGTTGCCCTTAACCATCTTTATGAAACAGAATGTTGTGCTTGATACTCTTTTGGTAGGTGTCTTCATGTTTTACTATCTGTTTGATTTTATATTTATTCCAATTATTGTGAGAAATTATATAGAGCTATATGATGCATATTTCCTATTTTATTATGGCTTTTGTAAGCGTAAGGTATGGATAGACGATATTAAAAGGATTGAAAAAAGCAGAGATATGACAGCATCTTCGGCTAATTCACTCGATCGGATATATATTGAAACAAAGCAGGATGAATTTATGGTGTCTTTGAAAAAGAATGATGAATTTATTGCGGAGGTAAGAAAAAGGATGCGGAATTGTTGAATATCCTCATTCATGGCAACTGTTGGTTGACGCTTTTCCAATTACAGCTGGTAGACTTGCAAGGAAGGAATCTCTTATCATGAATTTGCAGTTGAAAGGAGCGTTCATATATGAATATGTCAGAAAGGATTCAAAAGCTGAGGAAAGAAAAAGGTATGTCACAGGAGGAGCTGGCAAATGAAATCGGAGTATCCAGACAGGCGGTTTCCAAGTGGGAGAGTGAAGTTTCCTAAACAAAAGGATGTTAAGAAATAACCTGTGTTTACCTGCTTGCAATTTTCATAAGATAAATACTAAAAATTGATGACGCTAATAACTTTGAATGTTATAATAATGCATATCACTAATACGAAAGGAAGATAAGGAATGAAAAAACAATACTCGGAATTTCTGGATTTATTATTTCAACTTAAAAAAGAAAAAAAGAATTTCAAAGTTTCTGGAAATGAGATAGAAACCTATATAAATGCATTGTCAAAAGAAGATTTTATAGAGATTGTAAAAGAAATTGGTACGATACCTGAAATTATCGAGGCAAGTTCTACCGAAGAAAAATTATACTCTAAAGCTTCTGACATTATATTAGCAAGATGTTTTTCAGAAATTGGATTAAAAGCAAAAGCTGTATCTGAACGTGGAAACAGTGCTGATATTATTGCAGAAAGTGAACATGGTTATACATTGGTAGCAGATGCAAAAACTTTTAGATTAAGTAGAACAGCAAAGAATCAAAAAGATTTTAAAATATCTACATTAAGTAAGTGGAGGGGAATGGAACATGATTTTGCCATTTTAGTAGCACCTTATTTTCAATATCCTAACACAAACAGTCAGATATACTCATCTTCTTTATCAGATAAAGTGTGTTTACTATCTTGGGAACATATGCTGTTTTTGTTAAATATGCAAGTCGTAGAAGATGTTTCTTTGAGTTTAGAGCAAATTTGGAATGCACCAACAAGAATAGAAAGAGATAGTAAAATTGCTTTTGCAGATAGAATGAATTGTTTGTTTCCTTATATCAATAAAATGGTATGTGATAGAATTTCAGCTACACTTGATGATTTTGAAATTCAATTAAATAAATGTAAGTCCTATATTTTAGAACGAAGTAATGACGAGATAGCTATATTAAAAACAGAAATACAAAATATTGAGGGATATACAAAAGAGCAAGCTATTAAAGAACTAATTAAATCAAGAAAACTTAATGAGAAGATATCAGCAATTATGTCTTATAAGAATTCTTTATAAAATGGGGGCGATTACATGAAAACAAACTCCATTATTTGTGGTAATTCAATAGAAGAAATAAAAAATATTGATAGTGAATCAGTTCATTTAATTCTTTCAGATATACCATATGGGATATCTTTGGATACTTGGGATATATTACATAATAATACTAATTCATCGCTTTTAGGAACAAGTCCAGCACAGAAGAAATCACCAGTGTTTAAAAAAAGAGGGAAACCTTTGAATGGCTGGTCAGAAGCTGATAAAAACATGCCGATAGAATATTATAATTGGTGTTCAACATGGGCAGAAGAATGGTTAAGAGTTTTAAAACCCGGAGCTAGTTGTTTTGTTTTTGCAGGTAGAAGATTTTCACATAGATGTATTTGTGCAATGGAAGATGCTGGGTTTATATTTAAAGATATGATTGCTTGGGAAAAAGATGCCGCAGCTCATAGAGCACAGAATGTAAAAGTTGTTTTTGAAAGACGAGGAGATAATGAAAATGCTACGAAATGGGAAGGATGGAAATTAGGAAATTTGCGACCTTTGTTTGAGCCGATATTGTGGTTTATGAAACCATACCCAATCGGAGGAACATTAACTGATAATATTCGTTTACATAGTGTTGGTGGATATAATGAAGAATATTTTAAGAACAATCCTTTAAATAATAGTGGGATTGAAATTTGTTCCAATATTATTAGGTGCAAGACTTCACAAGATGATAGAGGACTTCATCCAGCTCAAAAGCCAGTAGCTCTTATGGAATTTTTAATAAATCTAACAACTGTAGAAGGACAAGTTATTTTAGATCCTTTTTGTGGTTGTGGCTCAACATTAGTAGCAGCCAAAAATTTAAATAGAGAATATATCGGTATCGAATTAAATCCTGAATATTGTAAAATTATTTCAGAAAGATTAGAAGAATAAACGAAAGCATAGTTTACTACTTAGAAAGATTTCGCAGTTCTATTCTGACGGAGTGATTCAGACACGGCGGTGGTAAAATCTCTTAGATTACTTCGGCAGTTGAGCGAGCGTAGCGAGCTTTCTAAGCCCCCGTTATCTAACAAGGAGGGCATAAAAAACAAGAAACAATAAACGTTAGCAAGTGGAAAACGCTGTATGTACAGGGCGAAACCGCATTTTACACGGCGTGATATAAATTATGCCACTATCACTTTGAAAAACTAAATAGCATAGGAAAGACAGTTGATTTCAAATAAGAAATTGATTGTCTTTTTCTTTTGCAGAAATGAAATGCAGGCAATTATCAGTACACGATAGTTGCTTTTTTGATTGGAGGAATTGAAAATGAATGATAAAAAATTTATTGAAGAATTAAAGTTTAAGCGTGAGGAATACGGA
>ENA-OWPN01000665-OWPN01000665.1-human-gut-metagenome-genome-assembly--contig:-NODE-665-length-42863-cov-4.702742_pt1 | contig 42863 bp, 39 predicted proteins | sample MGYA00248266_ERZ651850 | MGnify/ENA primary metagenome ERZ651850 (study PRJEB26924, sample SAMEA4378296) | human gut metagenome | biome: human gut; feature: human-associated habitat; material: faeces... | reverse complement strand
GATTGCCAATGGATGTTACGCTCTCCGGGAGGGTAATTGCCCTAAGGCTTGTGCATCCCCCAAAAGTCCAATTGCCAATAGATGTTACACCCTCTGGAACGTTAATTGTCCTAAGGCTTGCGCATTCCCGAAAAGCGCGATTGCCAATGGATGTTACGCCCTCTGGAACGTTAATTGTCCTAAGGCTTGTGCATCCCAAAAAAGCACCAATGCCAATGGACACTACGCTCTCCGGAATGTTTATTGACGTAAGGCTTGTACACTCCCGAAAAGCGCGATTGCCAATGGATGTTACACCCTCTGGAATGTTAATTGTCCTAAGACTTGTGCATCTCCAAAAAGTATAATTGCCAATGGATGTTACGCTCTCCGGAATGTTAATTGTCCTAAGACTTGTGCATTCCCCAAAAGTATCATTACCAATGGATGTTACGCTCTCTGGAATGCTAATTGACGCAAGACGTGTGCATCCAAAAAAAGCTCCATCGCCAATGGATGTTACACTCTCCGGAATGTTAATTGACGTAAGACTTTCACACTCACAAAAAGCGTAATCGCCAATGGACGTTACGCTCTCCGGGAGAATAATTGTCTCAAGTCTTACACAGCCCTTAAAAGCATCTTTGCTAATAGCAGTTACTTTCTCCGGAATCTCTACTTCGGTTTCTCCGCGCTTAGTCTTGTACTTCAGCAAAATGTTGTTCCTAATTTTAAAAAGCATAATGGTGCTTCTCCCATTTGTTGTCAGCTTTATTATCAGCTACACAATTCTTTGTGATTTCAATTATAAATAAGCGCATGGACACACTTCTGTCCATGCGCTTATTTTTTATGCATATTTTTATATACGTGATGTCCATTACATCTCGAAACCCCTACAGCTCGCAGGAATTTCTTTTCTCATTGAAGCCTCCTCTCCCAGCTCACGCGTCAATATTTCCTGCCGTACAGCGTTCTGCCCGGCAGTACTGACGCGGACGTATCCTACTATAATATACCGTACTGCCCAAAATCCGTCTCCTTGGTAAAACAAAATACAGATTACGCTGAAAAGAGCGCATATTTTCCTCTGCAATCGCCATCGTTCTGTTGCGGCCTTTGGGTACTGCTCAGAGGGGAATAGAGCTTCCCTTAAAATTGCTTTTCAATCGTTTTTCTGTCGGCTCCTCTTTCGATAAAATAACGGATCTCCCTGTGAGACGCTTCTTTCCAACGGCCTGACAATACACAATGGAGCGAACGTGTGGCAAGCTTTCTCGTCCTGCTGTATTCTTCATAGACGGCCCTGCGCATTTCCTCGGTAGCATCATTAGCTCGCACTGCGTCAAGACCGATGGCATAATTTGTGAAAGGAACTTCCTCAAGCGGTCGATTCTCCCAGTCTTCTGTATTGAAATGTGCCCTTATCAGCAATCGCATAGCCTCTATATCATTTGCTTGAACAGCCCATTTCATATCCTCATAACAAAGCAACTTATAAGGGTGCTCCCTAATTGCTTGGTCGGGCTCCAAAAGATGATATAAAATCTCTAATCCATTCTTGGATAATGGCTGTCTCCGCTCTCCGTGCGCCTGCAAAATTGCTTTTCTCAAAAGGGCGCTTTTTTCCAAAAAGGCACTTTTCTCTTTATTATAAATGCATTGGCGGTTTCCCTTTTTGATTTGTTCAATTAAAGCATCTTTCTGCGCAGCCGGCATCGTGCGCAGCATACACACAAGCCGGTCGGCCTCTGTTACTGGCAAACCATAAATTATATTCGTTGCATTCGAATCCATTTTCTGCTCCTCCGTACAAATCATTTCAAAGTTGAAGTCTGATAGTAACTATAATATAACACACCGTACTGTCCAGAATCTGTCCATCCGGCAAAACAACATATAGATTCTTCATAAAAAGGTGCATATTCCCCAAACAGTAAGGGAATATGCACCATCTATTTTAATCGGGGAAACAGGCCAAAAGTACCCGCAGCTCCCGAGCTATCGTGGTAAGCTTCTCAAAACTTTTCAACAAATCTTCTTCGTTGTTTTCTTGAGTTTCAGAAGCTTGCATCTCCAGTTTCATTGCATCAAGAAATTTACGCAGCACCTTGCGGTGCGCTTGGAACAGCTTGCTTTTTCGCATCGCGTTATCAAACGCCTGTTCCAGTATCGGACCGATCTCTGTGTACATTTAAATCACGCTCCTAAAACATTTTCCTTATATCCCTGTTGGCGTGATTTCAAACGATACCTCACCCGGCGTTCACCAGCCTGTAGAAAGTGCTCTTGCTCACCCCCATCTTCCGCATGGCCTGTGTCGCTGTCAGACGGCCCCTGTTGTATTCAGCCAGCACAGGCTGCAGTCTGGCTCGGTCGATGGGTTTGCGCCCCTTGTATTTGCCCTCCTGCTTTGCCAGAGCGATTCCTTCCCTCTGGCGCTGAAGAATGTATTCCCGTTCCAGCTCCGCCACCGCCCCAAACACCGTCAGCATAAACTTGCCGGTCGGCGTTCCGGTGTCGATGGCCTCCTTTTTGCTGATGAAGCCGATTCCCTTGGCCGCCAGCTTTTCCATCAGCTCTAGCAGATCCCTGGTGTTCCTGGCAAAGCGGCTGATGCTCTCCACCACAATGGTATCATCCTGCCGTGCAAACGCCAGCATCCGGTTCAACTCCGGACGGTCCGTGTTTTTGCCGCTGGCCCTGTCCACAAATACTTTTTCAACTCCCAGCTCACGCATCAATACCTCCTGCCGCGCAGCGTTCTGCTCGGCGGTACTGACGCGGACATATCCGATCAGCATGATCTGTCCCTCCAAAAACATGTTTGCAGATAAAGGTGTAGTAGGCCGGTGTCACCCAGGCGTTATCGGGTGCCTTTAGAACATTTCCCGTTAATGGTTCGGAAAGCGAATCCCCGATCACGATATACCCCGGACATCCGGCCAGCGACAATTGAACATAGGCCATCAAACCAATACCGGTCTCAATGTCCTGCCCTGTAAACAAAACATCCTCCGCATAGTTGATGTTCTGTCTGTGCAGAGTATTTGCCCCTGCAAGCAGCATGACCCCCGACCCACAGGTGGGATCGTTGATTGTAATGAAGCCATCCTTTTGCACTTTATCCTTTGCAGATTCGAGTGTAAAACTGCTCATCATGTCCGCGATATCGTATGGCGTAAAATATTGTCCCTTTCGAGGATTGCCCAAACGTTCGGACATATAAAATTCACCGAGGAAGTCCTGTTTCGGATTGTGCGCCATATCTGCTGCCACAATCGCCAGCAGCTCCGCGATTCGCTGCCGTTCATCCCTGGTATATTTCTGAATAAGCGAGAGATAAGCATCCTCGATGCTCTGTTTGTAATTGACCCGGTTGTTGAACGCCGCGGCCCACAGGAGCACAATGTCTCGCCAAACCTCTGTGCGATCCCTCGTAGCACTCATGCTATAGAATAAGCCGGTAAATTCTTTTTTCAGATTTTTCACTGTTCATCCTTCGTCCTTGTAGTATAGAGTAGTAGTTATTAGAGTCCATCCTCAATTGTAAAAAAGAAAGCCCGGAGCTGGGCTTTCTTTTTTGCTTTCAGTATTCCATCTGTGCATACGCCGCTTCCATGAGCGCGCTGTAAAACATTCCGGGGATGTTCAGCATCTCTTCGATCTCCTCCTCGCAGAACCCCTCCTCCAGCAGCATGAGGACGTCTTCCTCCAGAAAGCCCATATTGCAGGCCGTCTCCAGCAAGTCGTCCAGCGGTGTCCGGGAATCATCCGTGAGGATATGGTTTCGTTTTGGCTCAAAAAGGTAGTAATCGCCATAATTCCACCAGCGCAGATGCTTCTTCAGATTGGACGTATCAAAACGGCTCATCTGCAGCCGTCCGTCCGGGCGGATACAGAGGATATCCCCCTCTGAAAGGCCGATGATCTCTTTGCTGCCGGAAATGAATCCGCAGCGTTTGAGGGCTTTCTTCAAAATGTCAGCTGTACTGGCGTAGCAGATCAGACCGTTTTCAAAGCGGTAAATGCACAGTGGGCTGTTTCCCTTGACGAGATACAAGTTGTTAAACTGGTCCAGAACGGTCAGGGTAAACGAACCCTCCAGCAGAGACGCGGCATTTCCAATGGTTTCTGCGTCCAGCCGTCCGTCCTGCTCCAACAGCTGCACCGCAACATAGCTGTCTGTCTGGATATTTGTCTTTGGCAGATGATACCGTTTTTTTAGTTCATCGTCATTGTGGAGTACGCCGTTATGCGCCAGAGCAAAGCGCGTCTGTCCGCATGCACCGGGAAAAGGGTGATTGTTGGCGTTAAATGCACCGTTGCCCTGTGTCGTCATCCGGGTATGGCCCATTACGGTAGTCGTATATGCCGGGACAAGCCAGGTCATTGCATGGGCGGGTTTGGGCCGCTTATAAATGCGTAGATTCTGTCCCTGTACATATGCGATGCCGGAAGCGTCTGTCCCGCGCTGCTCGCTTGCCGTGGCGAGAGCGGTTGTCAGACGGCGCATCTGCTTCTGTGTCAGTGTATGCCTGGGGTCGCTGAAGCCAAACAATCCGCACATCGATCACACCTCACCTTCCGCAGAAATCGGCTCGTTGATATACAACCGCCGTTCCTTCAGATACTGTACCAGCTCGGGATACTGCGCAGTATCGACGCCGAGCATGATATCGCTCCAGGACAGCGCCTGCAGCTGTTCCTCAGACAATGAAATCGCCACATTACATAGTTTTTCAACTAACTGCAATGTGGCGACCAAAGTATTGTATTTCAGTGTCCCGCGGAAAATGCGGAATTCGATGGTGTCGGCGTTGGTGAGGTTTACGCAAGTATACCGGCCCTGGTATGACTTCTTGGCATGCTCCATGATCTCACGTCCAGTATCCTTGTACCCGTACCGTGCGGCCCACTGATTCACCTGGCTCTGTGTGCGCCGGGAGAACCGAAGCAGCTCTTGCCAGAAACGTTCAAACAGGTACAGGACATGGCCGATCTTTTCTTCCTGCTGGGATGGCGTATCGCCAAAGAACGTGCGATTTACGTGGACATGCAGACCGCAGGTCGAGCTCTGGTGGGAATAGTAGCCGAGCTCTCTGAAATTTTCCAGCGTCTCCTTCCATGGCACTTCATGCATATGTGCTTCCAGCGTGCAGGGATGGGTAACGAGCTCCATTCCATCGTTCAGGCTGCCATCCGATTTGATGTAGCCGTATTCGTTCGCACAGTTGAAGATCTTAAGAATCTTTCTGGCGTTTTCGGAATATTTTCCGCCATCGTCCACTTCCAGTTCAACGCCCATGTACATCGGGGCGTTTCCATAGAAGATTGGCACAGGCTTATACGAATAGCAGTGAATGGCCTCACCGTACTCGTGATAGCAATCCGAACAGTACGGCGAATCTTCGTCTTCATCGTCATCCTGGTAGTATGCCGAGGAAAAGGCGATCAGGCGGTCGCAGTGGGTACAGTGAGTATAGTGCGAATCATAGCAGGATTCACACAGGGGTATCTCACTGTCTCCTGCATTGTCCTCGCACCAGATTCGTTCACCGCAATAGCTGCATACCACGGTGTCCGTTTCAGTGCAGGACGGACAAACGATCTCTGCTCCGACGTAACATGCTTCTTCCGGGCGGACCTCGGCTCCGCACTGGGTACAAATTAGGTGTTCCATTTTTTCCTACTCCTTTTTGTCTTTTAGAAAACAATCGACTGCAGCCGCAAGGACGGTGATGACAAATGCCACCACTGCCTCTGCGGCTGCTTTATTCAGGGTAGGAACATGGTTTTGCCAAACATAGTCATTCCTCCTTTTTATATCTTCAGAGGAATGATATATTTTTGGAATCCTCGCTGTTGCGGGTATTATCCCGAACGCTTTTCGATAAAGTCGATCAAATCCTTTTTGTAGATTCTCCAGCTCCCGCCCAGTTTGAAAGCCGGAACGATCTTTTTCTGGAACAGTCTGTAGACTGTATTGACGTGTAAATCCAGCAGATCCGCTACCTCGGCGGGCCGCAGCATGGCGCGTGGATCTTCCGTTTCCTCCCGGACCTGTTCTGTATCCGCGTCATATATCATTGCCATATGGATTTTCCTTCTTTCTTTGTGAAATTGATCGTAATTGCGGTATCCCGGACCATTTCACCAATTTTCATCAGTTGCACCATGTTCTGTGCTGTATTTGAGCTGTGTTTTTCCTCAAGTGCCTCATAGAGTGCATCGAGGTTCATTGGCAGACTTTAAATAGCTCTTTCATTTTGGGTGTAAAACTGCAAAATTTACACATTTACACTGACTACACTTTCTTTTGGACGCCAACTTAAAAAGAATTCCAAATAACTGGGCAAGCCATAAACCACTTCAGGATCTTTCTTCGACAGCGGTACTGGCTGGAGTCCTATCCGCTCAAAGCGATCCATCAACTCTCTGTACTGCCGCTTTGGATGCCTATAGACACCCACAACAAAGTGTAGAATTCGATCTCTGGCTGCCTGCGGATCTTTGCACAGGTGGTACATCTTCGCCACTTCCCACATGTCCGCACATATTCTTTCCGAAAATCCAGAACTCTGAATTTTTCTTTTTATTTCATTCTTCTTCAGATAAATACCGCACGGAAGTGCCTTTCTCAGCTTTTCGCATATCAGTTGCTGTGCCGCATCTGAAAATATTTTGACCAGACCTACTGCATCCATATCTTCCACTGCCTTTTTTGTCATCCATTTTACAATGGCTTCTCTCTTCAACGTAACCTCTATCCGCAATAACCCGCCTTCCATTTGAAGATTCGGTAACCTGCCATTTTTCTGTACCTCATATATTTTATCATACACTTTAATGCACTCCTGCTGCAATGCGGCCATATAGGAGTGCATGTTTTTTTCATAGGCATCTATACCATATTCTGACTCAGCCGGTGAAAAACTGACCCGGCGATATTCTCCTTTAGGCGGTGTCCTGTTCAAAAGCCGTATGATTGTTGTCGGCATAGATTCATCCTCGAACAGAATATTGGTGCATAAATCGATTCTCGACAACTGAAATTGTCCTGCCTGATATGGGAATTGTCGGGCATTCAAAAAATCCTGAATCTTTTCTGTCATCTGATCTGCCATTTTTGAAGTGATTTTTGTAATGCCCAGTGGGTTACGATCTCCAATCAGATTCCGTGGGGAGACCACCAGCTTGAGCCAGACAAAATCACCCTTTTCCAGATGCAAGCGAATTCCGCAGGTACGATAATCGCAAATCGTTCCGTTCTCCTGCTGCCATACACCTTTTCCTGTCTCGCTCAATATATCACTTTCCTTACTGTAAAGCTGAGCTGCGCGTTCACGGTATTCGTCAAAGCTGGATAACCTTAAATTCAGCTCAAATGTATGCACACCTATTTTGTCTTCATATAGCTCCATTTATATTACTCTCCCTTCCGTCTTTTATATGTTTCATTTTCCTTCATCATACGTATTTATATGGTTTTACTTGCTTCACTTCTATTCATACCTTCATTCATATGGAGTGCTCACTTCTTTACTGTACATATCTTCATTACATTTATGTTGTTCTTTGTGTATTTTGTTATTACCGGTGAACATGTAGGTAATTGAGGAGACTGTATATGTCTTTACATTATTTGTTAGAAGCCTATAAAAAATAAACGTCTGTCTTTCGACAGACGCTTTTTGTCTATACAAAAATATCTATAACGATTCAACGCCCAGCGCAATAAGAAACTCATCTAACAATCTCAGCATAGAATCAGGTGATAAACTTTTTACTGTCCCAAAATTGTATAGTACAAAAAGGAACAACCACTCCAGTGAACAGATGAAATGATTTGCTACTAAGAGTAATTTTGAAACATTATTGTCAGCATCCTTAGTACAACCATAAACTTTGTACAGTATCTGTTCCCACTCATCTCTGCACTCTACAGGTAACGCACATAACCACTCCCATGCTGTTATATTGTTTACACTCCAGCTTTCACTTTGCAATCGCTCTATCCAACTTTTCCGCTGGTCATAAGGCAGAAACAAAGACAACTGTGCAAATTGATTTTCTTCCAGTAACAAGATGTAACGATAATAGGAATGCTTTTCTAGATATTGTTTCCGAAACTCCATCCAAGCCGCAACATCTTCCTCGATTTTCTCTTTTTGGAAATCTAAATATGGTGAACGGCCTTTCTCTAAAGCGTTTTTATAAACGCGCCATTTCTTTTGTGCACACTCCAACAGATTTTTTGCGACCTTTTTTGCTTTTTCCATGTTTCCATACTCGTACATATCATCCACAAGATATGCCAACGACTCTATTTGAAGCTCACTCAGATGTAATTTTTCTACCGACATTATTTTACTTGACGATTTATACAATAACGGTGCTGATGTCTCATAATAAAATAATACATTCGCAGCAAAAGCAAAAGAAGGTATAGTTTTTGCCACCTTGCCAGTTATAACATTTTTATGTGCCTCTTTGCTCGCACGATACCCAGATGGAGAAAATGTTCTATTATGTTCAAAATTGGTAATTCCTTTGAGCAGCATTTGATCTTGCCGTATTCTTGCATACTTCCTGAGACATGCTGCAAATCGGCGTTCTTCATGTTCTACCAAGTCCAAAATCTCTAAGAAATTCTCATTATCGGTATCTTGCTCACCATTTTTTTTGTACTGCTTCCATGTTTTTATATTCGATGCCGCTCCTCCGATGGCTCTTCGGAAAATTTCAAATATAAATTGCTGATATCCATATGTCCATTGAAATCCATTCTCGTCGTCATCTGATTCTGAAACAATTTGTTCTCCGACCGCGCGTAAACAATACAAAGCAATTTTCGTAACTGTACTTTCTAAAAGGTCTACGATTTCTTCGTTTGATTGCGTTGGTATCAAAACGCCTAAATTATCTACATCTTCTTCAAATAAACCACCTTGTTGTATTTGATTAGTTATAATTTCAAAGTAAAATCTATACCATTGACCTTTCAGCGCTTCAGGGCTATCTATTTTTCCTGCCATCCGCTTTGTCTCATCCACGATTTTTTTTACATGCTTCGGTTCAAAAGAGTCTTTAAGAGCTGAATATAACTCGTCCACTGGAAATATCATCACGTTTCTCCTTCTAAATAATTCGAACATTTTTCATTAACACTTGCGGCTACATTGGGAGAAAATTCTACAAGTTCACACATAAAAGAAAGACGTAGCTATTTACAGAATCAATTTTAGGAATTGAAAAAAAGTTATCACACAACCAGCCATACGAAAACCACCTGCTTCACAACAACCATACCTTGTACATCCTACACTAGCCGCTTGATATTATCCAAATTTCCGCCTCTCCAAACTCTTTCATTCAAGAAAATCTAAAAACTACTTTTTTTACTTAAACGTCAATTCAAAAAAGCGATAGTATTAAGTCACAGCCGCAAGAGGCACAAATTCACCTGACCAAAAAGGAGTTAGTAAAATGAACTATGATCCCTTACTTCCGCAATCTACGCCTGACTTTTCGAATTCTACAATCGAACAGTTACAAATTCCTCTCACGTACCCAAATGAGGATTTGCTGTGTTCAGATGAACATGTCGAATATTATGAGGAGGTTTGCCCCATGAAAACGAAAAAACGCAACGATAAGAAAAAGGCAAAAAAGCTACGTGCACAACGAGATGAACTTTTACAAACCAACAAGGAATTATCTACAGCTTGTAACGAAAAAGAAAAAATCATCCAGCACTTACAAAGCAAACTCTACCAGGAACACCTTGCTCGGCTACAGGCCGAAAGTGAAAATACCTCACGGCAAATCGCGCTGATTGCCGCCGAAGCTGTACGGCGTGGGCAGGAATCTGAGTTTTACCAAGACTTGGCGTTTGGTGGGGCGGACGCGGTACTTTCACGCGGAAGCTGGCTATTTCAAGGTGGAAACCTTGATCGAACAGTCCCTCATCGAAAACCTCGACCGAAAGGCTACTTGCTTCCGGAGAAAGATTGGCAGGTACTTGATGAAACGGCATATTCTGAAGACAACCGTGAAGGGGGCGAAGAAGATGGTCATGACTGAGTACTTCCGACAACTCGACGGAACCTATAAGAAAGGCTCTGGTAAAAAGGTACCGCAAAAGGTTTTCACGTTCTGGCCACAGATTTCAAATGCGCGTATTGAGCGTACGGATGAAGGTGATCTGGTTCACTTTGATCTGCAACTGTCTGCCGGTACCGCCAAACTCACGCTGGAAAACCAGACGGAACGCAGTCTCCGCAAGATGGTATGGGACACATTGCCCCCTGCATTCCGCTTGTGTCCGCCAATCCGTACCCATCGTGAATGCTTTCTGGAGCTGGTTCAGCAGCAGATTGCCTCGATGGAAATACCGGTCACTTATGCTCCCAGCAAGAACGGGTGGAATCAAGTCAACGGGACATACTATTTCTTGTTCGGTAACCGGTTAATTCTTCCTGCGGAACTGGAAGATCAGGTATCAGCACCGCAAGAGACATCACTGCAGATAACCCTTGATCATGAGCCTGAGTTGACTGAACAACAGATTGCCGGATGGTTCACTCACGTTCTCTTCAGCGTGCCACATTTAAGTCTTCCTCTATGTTTGGCAAATCTCTTGGGGCTTCTTTCCAGTCGGTTACAGGCCCTCGGACGCATTCCCGAAGGATGGCTCTGGGTGGTAGGCCGATCGAGCGCCGGGAAAACAAGTCTGGTACAGACTTTGTGCTGCCTATACAATCGGGACAGCGGGCTAAAATCATGCACCATACCCGCCGGCAGTACCGTTGCATATGCAAGCAACAGGATACAACAGCTGCAGGACACAGTTTGCATCGTCGATGATAAAGCCATCACCGAGGGAACTATGCTTTCAGGGCGGCAAACGGCTCTGATTGATTCTCTGGTACGTAGCACCACCAACAATACGACACGTGGTGTATTCGGTCTCAAGGAAAAGCCCGCTTGCTGCTATTTTGTAGGCACAGCTGAAGCTGGATTCCAAGCAGAGTCGGTTGCCAATCGCGGCATCGTTCTCGAAGTTGTGAACGAGCGGATCGACTTCTCCGTGTTGAACGATTGTATTGATGACAGTCATCATCGGCTTGAAACTTTCTGGTTTAATTTTACCCGATGGCTGGTGATGAATCAAGACCTAGATGCTTGGCTGCAAACGCGCACCCAGCGGGCTGTACATCCGGAGGGAAGCCATCAACTGGAAAGCCCTCGTGTTGCTTCGCACATCGCATTTTTCCATATGGCGGGCGATTTGCTGTTAGATTATTTTGACAGCTTGAAACTCTGGGAAGAAGAGATTGCCGCCAAATGGCGTTCAACCGTTCATGGGCAGCTGAACCAGCTGTATAATCGACAGCTGATCCTTTTGTCCCGTCTTCGCGAGCAGAATGACTCCAGTCAGTTTGCACGAACCATTGCTGATCTGATCCATAGCGGTGTGCTGCGAATCGTACCGAGTAAACACCTTGCCTTTCCTTTACAATGCGACGCTTTCAAATACACCTCAAGCCGTAAGGAGGTATTTGTCTGCATTCATACAGACATTTTGATGCAGGCGCTGGAGGAACGCGGACTGCATCCCACGTACAAAAAGCTACGCCAAATGCTTGTACCCCAAGGCATCTTAATCTCGGACTGTGATGGCAAGGTCACTCGAAATATCGGTGGGGTTCGAGGCATTCAGATCAGCTGGACCCGGCTTGTGGAGTTCTTATCTCACCAGTAAAGCTCAATTTCATGCATTACGCGCCGCAATCTGGCCGCTTTGCAACGTATATTATTGAATTGATACCATAACATTTAGGAGGTACTGTCATGAACGATATGCAACAAGGTATGCAAAATCAGCCCTTAAAAGAGAATCAGACTTTTGATCTGCCTCTGCTTTTGACGGTTGCGGACATCCAGCGGATTCTGGGCCTGTCCAAGACCAGCGTCGGATACCTGGTGCACCAGAAGGATTTCCCTCTGGTGCAGCTGTCGCCTCGCAAATATATTATCCCGCGAGATCGGTTCCTACAGTGGATTGACTCACAGGCTATGCACTAAAAAACAATGCAGTGGGCAGAATTTTCTGCCCACTGTCATATTTTAAAATCAGGAGAAGAAAATGGCAAGGTATAACAATATTTATCGAAGAAGCGATGGGCGCTGGGAAGGACGTGTTCTTCTCGGACGCAATCCCAGCACAGGTAAACCACAGTACAAAACTTTTTACGGAAAGTCACAGAATGAAGTTCGCCAAAAAATCAAAGCCGGTCTGGATGCATTGGAAAATGGCATGCATCTCACCGGCACCAAGTGGGAGCTTGGCAACTGGCTTGACCATTGGCTGCTAACTTACAAATACAATGAAATTGCCAAAACGACCTATGACAACTATCGGTTTGCGTTAGTACATATCAAAAACGAAATTGGAAAAGCATATCTCTCGGATTTAACGACCGACATAATTCAACAGGCCATCAATAAGGTCGCTCAAAGCGGCCGAAAGCGCACTGTAAAAATTACGCACTGCATTTTGAGCGCCGCATTGAACCAGGCTGTCGAAAATGGTCTGCTGTCCAAAAATCCGGCCAAATCTGTTGTTCTTCCCAAACAGCAAAGCAAAGAAGCTCGTGTTCTAAGCGTAGAGGACCAGCAATTATTTATACGTGCGCTGCGCGGACAGCGGCTGGCAAATCTGTTCATGCTACAAATTGCAACAGGATTACGCCCGGGAGAAGCCCTAGGGCTCACGTGGGACAATGTGGATTTTGAAAATAAAATTCTGCATATCAACAAAGCTGTACGCCGAGAGCGAGACGAAAACAACGTTTCCCATATGGTTTTCGCTCCAACCAAAACCAAGCGCCCTCGTGATATGGAGCTTTTGGATGAAGCCATCGAGATTTTAAAACGCCAGCGCAAGTTGCAAAATGCGGAGAAAAAGCGCCTTGGGACTGCGTATAGTGATCTCAATCTGATTTTTGCAACAAAAACCGGACAAATATTGGAACGTACTCACGTAGCACAGACCCTTGCTCTTATTCGCAAGCGAATGAGGGTAATTCGTGCCGAAGAACTGCATAAAGACGTCAGCGAGGTGGAAGAGCCTGATTTCACTCTGCACTCCTTGCGGCATACATTTGCCACCCGTGCGTTGGAGCAGGATATTCCATTAAAAGTTGTATCCGATTGGCTGGGGCACACTACCATTCGAATCACCGGAGATATTTATTCGCACGCCCTTCCGGCCAAACGTAGGAACAGTATTCAGAGATTAACAGGGATTACTACAGACCATTATGAAAATGGTCAAAATCGTGGTCAAACTCCAGAAAACACGTAAATTCGATGTGAAAAAACCGCGTAGAAATTGCCAAAAACGGCTTATCTACGCGGTTTTTTACTGGTCCGAGTGGCGAGAGTCGAACTCACGGCCTCTTGAACCCCATTCAAGCGCGCTACCAAACTGCGCTACACCCGGACATTGCCGCCCGTTCCGGCGGCAAAAATTATTATACGTCATCCTTGCACTTTTGTCAACGTCTTTTTTTCATTTTCACGGCATGATATTTTCATGCAGACCTGCGGTTCCTGTCTCAGACTGTTTTTGTATTGGTCGTAACAGAACTGGATGATGCTGTTACGCTTGATCAGGCCGATAAAACTGTTTTTTCCATCAATAACAGGCACAAAGTTTTGCCGCATTGCCGCCGCGATCAGTTCTTCCATGTCCGTATCCACTGAGACGCATTTGTTATCCCGCTTGCGCGGGATGCTCATGATCGGCATATCCTCGGCGTCCTGCAGATTCAAGTTATAATTCCGCTTCACCGCCCACAGGATATCACCCTCTGTAATGGTGCCAACATACTCTCCTTTCCTATTTAAAATAGGTATGGAGGAATAACGGTGGTACTCCATTTTCTCAATCGCCTGGCGCAGGGTGAAGTCATCATACAGATACGCCACCTCGGCCTTCGGCGTTAAAAAAAACAAAAGATTCATGCGATTATCCTTTTCCTCTCCTAAATTACTGAGGATCAGCCCTGATTCATTATATCATACTCACGAACAGGATGCATGAAAGATTTGTTAATTGAACACGCAGAAAAACCGGGGCTCGTTCCGATGAAACAAGCCCCGGCTTCTTTAGCGATACATTGTCCGGGCTGCATTCAGCAGGACTTTGGGGGCCTTGTTGTAGGGTGTGACAGGACATATCTTTTTGGGGATATCGAACAATGTGTACACGGCGATACGGGCCGCACGGACAGAATATTCCTCGGTGAACACCATATCCTCCGGTATCTCTACAAACTGGCTCACCATCGCAAAGTTTGTGCTGCCCTGCGGCACCACCGGCGGCCGGTCGGCCATTGCCCGCGGCTGGAATTGTGCATCCACATACGGCATCATACACGGAATGACATTAACGACATCCGCCATGATCTCTTCCTGATGTTCTTCCCAGTGCAGTTGATGCAGCAGCTCTTTCAGGATCTCTGCGCCGGTACAATCTCTCATGGGCTTTTTCACATAATCTCCCACATGATCCGTATAAAGGCCGTAGCCCCAGAAAATCGTGGTATCCGGGTCCTGGGCTTTGAAGTGCGGTTGTGCCGCCACCACAATGCTCATACGCCACGAAGAATCCTTAAAGGTCATCAGCGCTCCGGAGCCGGGGATGTTGCCCGAATAGTTTTCGATCATCTTCAGCAGCCGGTTTCCTTTGCAGGTCACCGTAAAGCTTTCCCAGTTGCTTTCATTCACGTTGCCGAAGAACGGTTCCGGATTGCCCAATCCCGGCCGCTTCGCCGCCACCTTCGCCCACAGCTCAGCGGAAACCGGCTTTCGTTCCGGTGCCGGAGCCGGTGCATGCAGGTTGCCCAATGTAGCGGAATCCGTCATACAGGCATTTGTCATGATACATACGTCCCCCTCGCGCAGATCGACCGCGGAACCGTCCGCAAAATGCAGCGCTGTCGCCGTCAGCGCCTCCCCGGGTGCAAAATCGATATCCGTCACGGTACGCCCTGTTTCAAACCGAACGCCGTTCGTCTCCAAATAGGCTTTCAGTGGCAGGATCACGCTCTCATACTGATTATACGGCGTTCGTGTGACGCCCTCCAGCGTTTCAATACGCGGGAACTCAAAAATCATGCGGTTCATATAGCGCCGGAACTCGAACAGACTGCTCCATTTTTGGAAAGCAAAGGTCGTCTGCCACATATACCAGAAATTCGTTTCAAAGAAATGCGGGCCGAACCAATCCTCGATGGTCATATTGTCGAGCCGTTCCTCCGGTGTAAGCAGCAGCTTTGTCATTGCCAAGCGGTCCGCATTGTCAAAGCCCATGCTGCGGACATCGAGAATTTTGGCGTCCTTGTCGATCAGACGTGCATGCGCACATGTGGGATGCGCATGGTCAAAGTTCAAAATTTCCTCTGTGACGCTGCGCTGCGGTTGCTCCAACGACGGAATGCTGCGGAACAGCTCCCAGAAGTTTTCATAGGTCTCTTCGTTGAGCATACGGCCACCGCGGCAGACAAAGCCCTGCTGTACACTGCCCGCACCGTCGTTTGAGCCGCCCAAGACATCCATGCTTTCCAGTATGTGAATGTTGTGACCGTCAAAATTCGCATCCCGTACAAGGTATGCAGCCGCCGCCATAGATGCCAGGCCGCCGCCCACAAGATAAACCTGCTTATCGCCGTAATTACGGGGCTGGAGGCTTTCCTTTTCCCTGCGCATTCCCTGTGCCTGCGCCTGTTTTTTTACTTTGCTTGCCGCGTAAACCGCGCCGCCCGCTGCTGCGGCTGCCGCTGCGATGCCCAAAACCTTTTTATTCATAATGCTCATGCGCCCTTTCTCTTCGGGACATATGCCCCATTTTCCTTTCGGTGGCATCAGTATACCGCCCGTCCGGGCGCATGTCATTATACAGTTGTACGCCCCTGTAAAAAAAGCAGACAGTAACCATCGGTTGTACGTTTTTTAGACAAACCGCACATTTTGTCTATGGGCAAGTGTACTTCCATGGCGTAGGATAGAAGCGAAGTAAGGTGATGAGATGACCTTTGAACAAAAGCTGAAGGCTGCAGCGCTGGAAGCCGCCCTGCATCCCGCACTGCGGCACGCAGCCAAAAACCCGGCGCGAACGGCACGCAACCTCGTTGAATTTACCGCAGGCGTCGCCGGCGGCTTATTTGACGATGCACAAAAAGCCAAGCTGTATGATGCAGTCTATCCCATGCTGCAGGAAGCGGACCGGGAACACCTTTTCGTTCTGCTGGAACACGCCGCCGGACTTTGCGAATGACAAGAAGGACGCCGCAAGATCTGCGGCGTCCTTTTTGTTGTACATATTTCTACAAAGCAGGCTTTTCGCCCCGCTCTTCAACATAACGCCGGTATGCCAGCTTCTCACTGTCCTGTGCAAGCCGTTTTAGGCTGCGGGCCAGCTCCTCCGGCGGCGTTTTCATACCGGCAGACACCCAAGCTCTGACTGTTCCGCAGCTTCCGTAGGCATAAAAGTCTGCAAAAAACGCCTTGTCAGCATCCGGTACCGTGCCATTGTCCAAAGCTTCGACGGCCTCCAGGAAAAGTGCGCGCACCACTTTGAACAAATAGTTTCCAAAGGTGTCCGGTGTACAGCGCACCGTATTTTCGTAGAACTTTTTATCCGCGCGCATGGTCTCGAACAGCACTGCGATATGGCTGTCCCAGTTTTCCAGCGTAATTCCGTCGACCAGCCGCGCAAACCCCTCCGTATAATAAATCCAATTCAGCAGCTCATACTTGTCTTCAAAATGATAATAAAATGTCTGACGGTTGAGGCCGCAGGTGGAGGTGATATCCGCAATGCTGATCTTGTCAAAGCTTTTCTCGCGGCACAGTTCTTTCAAGGCTGCGGCAATGGCGTGTTTCGTGATATTGGAATCCGGCAAATCAGCGTTCCACCCTTTCCTTTTATTGTTTCCAGTATACGACGCCCACCGTATTTGTGCAAGCGCAAAACATTTTCGCACAATATTTTTCATCATTTAAATATTATTTTGTTGATTTAACTCATTATATATGGTATACTTAAAAAAAGCGTTCAACTTTCTGCGTGGAAAGGGGGACGCTTTTGAAAATGGGAGGCCTATTATGGAAAAGCGCATCGTTAAATTGTACGCAAAGAACAACACCGTTCCCCTGAAGGTCGTTCCGGGCCATTTTGCCACCAACCATTCTCATGTAAATTACTATATCGACATGACAACGCTCAAAACGCGCCTGTCAGAAGCCGGGTCTGTAGCCGCTTCGCTGGCAGGCCTTTATATGACGAACACTATCGTGGACACCATCGTCTGTCTGGACGGCACCCAGGTCATCGGTACTTTGCTCGCCCAGGAACTTACACGCGCCGGATATCTCTCCATGAACGCTCACGGCACTATCTACGTGGTCACACCGGAATACAACTCCAATAGCCAGATGATTTTCCGCGACAATATCCAGCCAATGATCCAGGGTAAGCATGTCATTGTCCTGATGGCCTCCGTCACCACAGGCATCACCATCCGCAAAAGCATGGAATGCATCTCCTATTATGGCGGCATGCTCGTGGGAATATCCGCGATTTTCAGCGCAGTAGACGAGGTGGAAGGCCAGCCCGTCAACGCAGTGTTCCACAAGGATGATATTCCCGATTATCAGAGCTGCGCCATGCACGACTGTCCGCTGTGCAAAGAGGGACGGCGCATCGACGCCCTGGTAAACAGTTTTGGATACTCCAAGCTGTGATAAAGCAAAAAAGAGCGGCTTCACGCCGCTCTTTTTGATTTGCGCTTCCCGCCCGCCTTCGTACGCAGCGGCGCACACGAGCCGTTTCAAATACCTGCGCCGCGCAGGATATCATTTGCAACAGGCGTATAAAAGAGCTTCTGCACCTCGTTGGGGTCATCCGTCAATGCAAGCAGCCACATCAGCTTTGCCACCACGGCCTCAGTCGTCATATCAAAGGCTTCCAGCACGCCCAGGCTGTTTTTCAGGCTGTGCCCCACATTATATATGCTCAGATCGCTGCCTTCGTTCTGCACCTGTGTCGTAACAACAACGGTCTTCCCTTTTGCTGAAGCCTTGCGGATAACCTCGTAAAACTCCCCGGTCTCACCCGACGGCACGCCGCCGACGCCAAAGCTCTCCAGAATGACCGCATCGTTTTCATCCAGAAGGAAGCGGAGCTGCCCCGCCGAAGCCCCCGGAATCAGCTTGAGCAGTGCCACACGGCTGTTCAAAGCATCATAAAACACGGGTTCCGCCTGAGCCTGCGGGCGGATATAGGGTACCAGGCAATTGTCCTGCACAACCCCCAGAACCGGATAATTAATGCTGGAAAACGCACCAAAGCTTTTGGAATAAGTTTTGCGCGCACGGGTCCCCAGGATCACCGCACCGCCGAACACAATCTGCACGCCCGGGATGCGTCCGTCACAAGCGCAGACAAAGCTGTCCAGCAGATTGGTCTTGGAGTCCGTAATATCCATATTGATGGGCTTCTGGCTGCCGGTGAGTACAATGGGCTTGGGGCCCTGCTGAACAAGGTAGCTGAGTGCAGCGGCGGTATACGCCATCGTATCCGTGCCATGGCACACCACAAAACCGTCAAAGGAAGAATACGCTTCGCGAATGGCACGCGCGATCTCCAGCCAGTAAGCAGGAGACATGTTCGTGCTGTCAATGTTGCATACCTGGCGGCAGGTCACATCGCAAAGCTCGCGCACCGCCGGGACATATTTCAGAAACTGGTCCGTGGTAAGCTCCGGCACAAGCCCTGCGCCGGTCATTTCGGACGCGATGGTGCCGCCGGTACCAATCATAAGAACACGCTTCATGTCCATCACTCTCCCGCTTTATATTCTCCTGTACACTCAAAAAAATACGAAAAGCGCCGGACAATTTCGTCCGGCGCTTTTGCATTGGAGGTGCCGACCAGATTTGAACTGGTGCATAGAGGTTTTGCAGACCTCTGCCTTACCGCTTGGCTACGGCACCATAAAACTTTGGCGCCGCAGTTGAAGCTACAGCGCCAAATTTTCATGGAGCGGATTACGAGGCTCGAACTCGCTACCTCCACCTTGGCAAGGTGGCGCTCTACCAGATGAGCTAAATCCGCGTAACCGCCGCTGCTCTCTGAGCGGCGATATTTATTTTATCTTATTGCCGTATATTTGTCAATAGGAATCCGGCAATTTTTTCAAAAAAACGCCTTTATCCTTTCGTTTCGCCCAAAAGCGCGCCGGCGTCTACATAATATTTTTTGTCGCAGAAATGGCACGAAACCTCAACAGGCTTGCCCTCCGCCGCCATTTCCGCAAGCTCATCCCGCCCAAGCGAAAGCAGCGCGCGTTCCACACGCGCCTGGCTGCAGTCGCATTGATACCGCACCTGCTGCTCGTCCAACACATTCGGGGCGAAGCCCGCCAGAGCCTGCTCCATAATCTGTTCCAAAGACGCACCGCTGCGCAGCAGCTCTGTCACAGAGGGCAACGCCGCTACATTTTGTTCCAAATGTGTGATCTCCGCGTCGCTGGCTCCCGGCAGCAGCTGCAGCAGATAGCCGCCCGCCGTCAGGATGGAAAGGTCCCTGTCCACCAGCACCCCCAGCGCACACACTGTGGGCGTCTGTTCGCTGACAGCGTAGTATGCCGTAATATCCTCCGCGATCTCTCCGCTCACCAGCGGCACCTGGCCCACATACGGCTCTTTCATTCCAAGGTCTTTCACAACGCTCAGCGTGCCATCACGGCCTACGGCGCCGCCTACATCCAGTTTGCCGTCTGCCCGAGGCGGCAGCTCCACCACAGGCTGCTCTACATAACCGCGTACATTGCCCGCCCCGTCCGAAACTGCCAGAACGGTACCCGACGGACCGCCGCCTTTGATACGCAGCGTCAGAGAATCCTTTTCGCTCTTGAGCATTACACCCATCATCGACGCGGCTGTAAGCAGCCGCCCCAGAGCTGCCGAGGTCACCGCGGACGTCTTATGAATGCGCTCGGCTTCACGGACGATATCTGTGGAATCCACGGCGCAAAAAAGCACCCCGTCATTTTCGGAAATGGCGCGTATCAATCTTGACATCATTCATTCTCCCCTGCGGCCTGTTTCACCGCCGTAATAAAATAGCGCACGCTGTCCGGGCGCAGCGGGCCGAAATCCTCGCCGTCCGCCACATGCTCCACGCGCAGCCCCGCCTGCCTGCAGGCACGGGTTATCTCTTCCAGAGAATAGGCATACTCCGTGAAGGCCTCCTTGTCGCATTCATCCATATCGGGATAAGTGATCTCCACCGCGATATGCGTGCAGCCCGCAGCCGCGTCATAACGGTTGCGCCAGACACAATACGCGTCGTCCGCCTCAATCTCATAGACATTGTCGCTCAAAATATGTGCGTGCTTGTAAGGCGTGTTCATATCAAAAAGCACCAGTCCGCCCGGCTCCACAAACAGAGCAGCGCGGCACAAGGCCCGCCGGAATTTTTCGGCAGGCCCGATGTGATTGAACGTATCGAATGTGGACACGGCAGCGCGAACCGTACCGTAAAGGTCCAGCTCTGCAATGTCCTGGCACAGCAGCAACAGGCCTTCCTGCCCCGTTTCCCAAGCCTTCTCCCTCAGGACGCTGAGCATCTCCGGCGAGAGGTCTACGCCGATCATATCATATCCCGCGGCCGCCAGGCGGAGCGTCAGTTCTCCCGTACCGCACCCCAGGTCCGCCACGATGCCGTCCTCCACACCGTGAGCGCGGAGCACGCCGCATACGTACCGGAACAGGGCGTCATAGTCCGCGTCCTCGTTGAACGCGTCATATACCCCTGCAAATGCTTCGTAAGCCATTATACGTCGTTGCGCACGAGGTCCTCGTACGTTTCGCGCCGGACGGCAAGGCTGTCCTCTCCGCCGCGCACCATCACCACGGGCAGACGGGGCACACGGTTATAATTGGACGCCATGGAATAATTGTACGCACCCGTGGACAGCACAGCCAGGATATCTCCCACAGCAGGCGTCTGGAGCTGCGTGTTTTCCTGAATCAGGTCGCCGCTCTCACAGCAGCGCCCTGCGATCGTCGCTGTAAAGTCTTTTTGCTGTGCAGCCTTGTTTGCAACGACCGCCTCATAAGCAGACTGGTAAAGCGCATAGCGCGGGTTGTCCGTCATGCCGCCGTCGATGGAAACATATGTACGGTAGCCCGGAATGGTTTTGACGCTGCCGATGGTATACAGCGTGATGCCCGTATCCCCTACAATGGAACGTCCCGGCTCAATGCAGATAAACGGCACCGGAAAGCTGTTTGTTTCGCAGAACCCCAGCACCACCTTGGAGACCGCCTCCATATAGCTTTCCAGCGCCTTGGGATCATCCTGCGCCACATAGCGGATGCCGAAGCCGCCGCCCAGATTCAGCTCTTCAATGGTATATCCCAGCTCTGCGCGCACCTGCTGTGCAAAGCCCAGCATTACTTCGGCTGCATGGCAGAAAGGATCGATATCAAAGATCTGCGAGCCGATGTGACAGTGAATGCCCGCCACACGGATGCCCGGTGTCTTGAGCGCCGCAGCCACAGCCTGCAGCGCTTCGCCCGTCTCCAGCGCAAAGCCGAATTTGGAGTCGATCTGGCCGGTGCGGATGAAATTATGCGTATGCGCGTCGATACCCGGCTTGATGCGGAACAGCACGCTGGCCGTTTTGCCCGCTGCCTTTGCCAGCGCGCCCAGCAGCTCCAACTCAGCGATGTTATCCACCACGATACGCCCCACACCGCTCTCCAGCGCCATGGTCAGCTCATCAGCCGTCTTATTGTTTCCGTGGAAATAAATTCGCTCAGCCGGGAACCCCGCCTGCAGCGCCGTGTACAGCTCGCCGCCGGACACCACATCCGCACCAAGGCCTTCTTCGTTCAGGATACGGTACATCCGCTTGCAGCAGAACGCTTTGCTGGCATACAGTACCAGACCCTTTTTATGATAATGCGCGTCCATGGAATTTTTCAGCGCGCGGCAGTTGGCCCGGATGGCATCCTCGTCCATCACATACAACGGCGTACCGTATTTCGAGGCCAGCGCTACGGTATCCAACCCGCCGATCGTCAAATGTCCATGCCCGTTGACAGCCGTCACTTTTGTTTCCATACTTCTTTACCCCTCCGCTAAAAATTGGTCCAGGACATCCCGCAATTCCGGAATGCCGTATCCGTTATCCGCGCTGGTGAGCACCACGCCCCTGCACCCATAGGGCGCACAGATTTCCGCAAAACGTGCCGCTGTCTCGGCATATTGGCTTTTTTTCAGCTTGTCAGCCTTCGTCAGTGCCGCAATGAAGGGTACCTCGTGGTGCGCCAGATACTCCAGCATCATTTCATCGTCGGCGCTGGGGGCATGGCGGCTGTCCAGCAGCTGCACCAGCAGCGCACATCGCCGTCCGCGCTCGAAATAGCTGTTGATGAGTTTATCCCAGCGCTGCCGTTCGCCCTGCGCCACCTTGGCGTAGCCGTAACCCGGCAGATCGACCAAATAGACGCCGCCCACCGTATAAAAGTTGATGGTAGCCGTCTTGCCCGGCGTGCTGCTCACGCGCGCCAGGCTTTTACGGTTGCACAGCTTATTGATCAGAGAGGACTTTCCCGCATTCGAGCGCCCGGAAAAAACAATCTCCGCGCGGTCCCGTTCCGGCAGCTGAGAAGAAAGGCCGTAGGACGCCTTGAACTCGGCTTTCGTCGTATCCATGCGTGCCTCCTTACTGGCGGATGCTGAGCTGCGGTTCCGCTTTTTCCGGCGGCACCGGGCGCGTATGCTTTTCCCCGCCTGCCTTGGGCGCTTTCGCGGCCTTTGCAGGCTTTTTAGCGGGCAGCAGCACCGTGCGCAGAACTTCCTCCAACGTGCTCACCGGACGGAACGTCAAACCGTTTTTCACGGCGTCGTCCACCTCATACAAATCGGGAGCATTGTCTTTCGGGATCAGCACCAGCTTCATCCCCTCCCGGTAGGCGGCCATGCTTTTTTCTTTGAGGCCGCCTATGGGCAGCACCTGCCCGTGGAGTGTGATTTCACCCGTCATGGCCACATCAGAACGCACCGGGCGGCCGGACAGGCACGACACCAGCGCCGTTGTCAGCGTTACGCCCGCAGACGGACCGTCCTTTGGAATGGCTCCTTCCGGCGCGTGTATGTGGATATCGATATCCTTAAAAACGGAAACATCATAGCCGTAAGCCTCCGCATGGGCTTTTGCGTAGGTGATGGCAAGCTTGGCGCTCTCTTTCATTACCTCGCCCAAAGAACCCGTCAGTTCCAGCCGCCCTGCTCCGCCGGGCACTGTCTGCACCTCGATGGGCAGTATCTCGCCGCCCACGCTGGTCCACGCAAGGCCATTGGCCACGCCCACGGCGTCCTTACGGCTGAGAAAAGCCGGTTTCACGCGTTTCGGCCCCAAAATCTCTTCCAGGTTTTTATCACTTACAGAAAGCGTCTCCACCTCTCCCGCCGCGATGCGCTTGGCGCACTTGCGCAGCAGTTCGGTGACGGCGCGCTCCAGGTTGCGCACACCCGCTTCCTGCGTATATCCGTCGATCAGGCCGTACAGCGCGGAGTTCGTCAGCTTCACACGGCCTTTCAGGCCCGTGGCAGCGAGCTGCTTGGGCAGCAGGTGACGCTTGGCGATCTCGAACTTTTCCACGCGCGTATAGCTGGAAAGCTCAATAACATCCATACGGTCCAGCAGCGGACGCGGAATGGTATCCGTAGTATTGGCCGTGGTGATAAACAACACATCGCTCAAGTCAAACGGGATATCCAGATAGTGATCCTTGAACGCGACGTTCTGCTCCGGGTCCAGCGCTTCCAGCAGGGCGGCGGCCGGGTCGCCCCGAAAATCGCTGGCCATTTTGTCCACCTCGTCCAGCAGGAGCAGCGGATTTGCGCTCTTTGCCGTGAGGATGGCGCTGATGATCTTGCCGGGCATCGCCCCGATATAGGTGCGCCGATGGCCGCGGATCTCGGCCTCATCCCGCACGCCGCCCAGAGACATTCGCGCATACTTGCGGCCCAGGCATTCAGCGATGGACCGTGCAATGGACGTTTTACCCACGCCCGGAGGGCCGACCAGGCAAATGATCTGTCCTTTGACTTCGGGCGCCAGCTTGCGCACGGCCAGAATCTCAAGGATGCGTTCCTTCACCTTTTTCAGGCCGTAGTGCTCCTTATCCAGAAGCGCAGCAGCCTTATTGACGTCCAGATTATCCTCGGTGCGCGTATCCCACGGAAGATCCAGACATGTGTCCAGATAAGTGCGGATGACCGAAGCCTCCTGGGAATTGCCCTGCATTTTGAACATGCGGTCCGCTTCCTTGAGCAGTTTCTCCCGCGCCTCTTCGGGCAGCTTCGTTTTTTCGATCTTCGCCTTGTATTCCTCAGCCTCCTCGCGGGTGTCGTCGAAATCGTCCAGCTCGTTGGAAATCGCCCGCATTTGCTCACGCAGGTAATAATCCCGCTGGTTTTTGTCCATCTGCTCGTTGACCTTGCTCTGGATGTCCTTTTCAATATGCAGTATCTTCGTCTCCCGGCGCAGGATCTCCAGCAGCTTTTCCAGGCGACCGGACACAGTGCCCTCATTGAGCAGCGCCTGTTTGTCGGTATATTTCAGCAACAGGTTTGCCGGGATATAATCACACAGCAATGCTGCATCCTCATTGGTGATGATGGTATACACCACGTCTTTGGAAAGGCGCGGGTTCAGCGAAAGATATTCCTCAAAGGCTTCTTTCACACTGCGCACCAGCGCCTCCACGCGTGCGGAATCGACCGATTTTGTCCCGCGCAGCGCGGCGGCCTTGGTAGACGCCAGCAGAAAACGCCCGCTTGAATCCAGCGTCAGCAGCTTGGCACGGTATTTGCCTTCCACCAGCACCTTGACAAGCTCGTCCGAGACACGCAGCACCTGCTTTACCTCGGCCACAACGCCGTACGCATACAGATCCTTAAAGCCGGGGTCCTCCACGTCCATATCCTGCTGGGCAGTCAAAAAGACAGCGTTGTTATTGCTCATGGCCCATTCGATGGCCGCGATGGACTTTTTGCGGCCCACCTCGAAGTGGATGATATTTCCCGGGAATACCACCAGGCCCCGCAGTGCAATGGCCGGCAGGCGCAGGATATCTGCGTTCTTATCCAAAATGATTTTTACTCGTTCCGACATACTTGTATCTCCCCTTTGTATGCATATCTGAAAGGGCTTTAGCCCCATGAATGCTCTATGGAACTTTATTATATACGAAATTTGTGAACTTTTCAACAAAAAGAAAAGCGGAACATTGGTAAAACGCCCATGTTCCGCCATTTTTTCACTTATCCGTCCGCCGTCTCAGTTCACACGGCCCGACGCCAGCGCCTTATACCGCTTGCGCACCGCGCCGTATTCCAGCTTCGGCTTCGCGCCGTTCACCGTTTCCTCGTCCACCGTCACTTTGATGATGGTTGGGTCGCTGGGGATCTCGTACATGATGCCGATGAGCGACTGCTCCATCACGCTGCGCAGGCCGCGCGCGCCGCTCTTCAGCGCAATGGTCTTTTTTGCGATGGCATGCAGCGCCTCGTCCGTGATATCCAACTCCACGCTGTCCAGCTTCATCAGCGTCTGGTACTGCTTCACAAGGCTGTTTTTCGGCTCTTTCAGCACACGCACCAGCGCATCTTCATCCAGCGGGTCCAGCACTGTCACAACAGGGATACGGCCCACCAGCTCCGGAATCAAGCCAAAGCGCACCAGGTCGTGCGGCTCCACCAGACGCAGCAGGTTCTGCTTCGCCTTTTCGGGGTCCTCCTTCAGCTTGCCGCCAAAGCCCAGCGCAGAGGTGTCCGTGCGCTTCTGGATATGCTTTTCCAGCCCGTCGAACGCGCCGCCGCAGATAAACAGGATGTTTTTCGTGTTGATTTGAATGAACTCCTGCTGTGGATGCTTCCGTCCGCCTTGGGGCGGCACATTGCTGACAGTGCCCTCCAGGATCTTCAACAGCGCCTGCTGCACGCCCTCGCCGCCCACGTCGCGTGTGATGGAGGGATTCTCGCTTTTCCGCGTGATCTTGTCGATCTCGTCGATGTAAATGATGCCCCGCTCTGCCCGCTCAATATCGAAATCCGCAGCCTGAATGAGCTTGAGCAGAATGTTTTCCACATCTTCGCCCACATAGCCTGCCTCGGTGAGCGTAGTCGCGTCCGCGATGGCAAAGGGCACATTGAGCATGCGCGCCAGCGTCTGTGCCAGCAGCGTTTTACCCACGCCGGAGGGGCCAAGCAGCAGAACATTGCTCTTTTGCAGGTCCACATCCGTCTTTTCCATGTTCAGGATACGCTTATAGTGGTTGTACACAGAAACAGCCAGTACCACCTTGGCATTGTCCTGCCCGATGACATACTGGTCCAGCCCTTCCTTTATCTCCGCCGGCGTGAGGATATTGATATCCTGCGGCGCGGCATGGGCCGGGGCAGCCTTGCCGCGGCGCGGGGCCTGAGCCGGAGCCTTGCCTTCCTCGTCCAGCAGCGAGTGGCACAGCTCGATGCACTCGTTGCAGATGTTCACACCCGGCCCAATGATCATCCGCTCCACTTCGTCCTGGCTTTTGCCGCAGAAGTTGCAGATGAGATTTTTGTCTTTGCTGTTGTCTTTATTTGCCATATAACACCTTTATCGTTGTGAGATCACGTCGTCAATAAGGCCGTAAGCCTTTGCTTCCTCGGCCGTCATATAATTGTCGCGCTCCGTGTCTTGCTCGATGCGTTCCAGCGGCTGGCCGGTGCAAGCGGAGAGGATACCGTTCATCTTATTGCGCGTGCGCACCATATGGTCCGCGTGGATCTTGATATCCGTCGTCTGCCCCTGCAGCCCCACCTGTCCGCCGATCAGCGGCTGGTGGATGAGTATTTCGCTGTTGGGCAGCGCGAAACGTTTGCCCTTTGCGCCCGCCGCAAGCAGTACGGAAGCCATGGAGGCCGCCATACCCACACAGATGGTGGAAACGTCGCATTTGATATACCGCATGGTGTCATAAATCGCCATGCCGTCCGTGATGGACCCGCCCGGGCTGTTGATGTAGAAATTGATATCCTTCTCCGGGTCCTGGCCTTCCAGATACAGCAGCTGCGCCACCACAAGGCTGGCCGTCGTGCTGTTCACATCCTCGCTGAGCATGACGATGCGGTCGTTCAGCAGGCGGGAAAAGATATCGTAAGAGCGTTCGCCGCGCGCGGTCTGCTCTACAACGTAAGGAACCAAACTCATAAATTAGCCTCCCTGTTTTACAGCGGTTCAGTCTTTATGGGAAATCGCATGGCCGCGGCAGCCCGCTGTACCCGGCCGCGCGGCCCGCCGCAGGCGGGCCGTAAAACCGGCCGCCGCAGCAGGGTAACAGATGACCGATACGCGCATAAAATGCGGGTATCGGTCACGCGTCGTCACTATCCGACAAAAAGGCCCGCTTTACTCCGCCTTCTCGTCCTTCTGGGGCGCCACATTCTCAACGGTGACGTCCGCGTTCTGCTTGATGAAGTCAATGGCCTTGTTCACGGCAAGGTCCTTCTTCACTTCGGCCTCGGGCACGATGCCGCGCACCTTCTCCACTTCCATCTTGTAGGCGTCGGCAATGCGCTTGACTTCGTTCTCGAAGTCCTCCTCGCTGGCCGCGATGCCTTCTGCTGCAGCCACAGCCTCCAGCGCCAGACGGATCTTCACCTGCTTCTCAGCCTGCTCCTTGAAGCCTTCGCGGAACTTGGCCGTGTCGCCGCCCATATACTTGATGTAATCCTCCAGGCGCAGGCCCTGCTGCTGCAGGCGGTACTCGAAATCGCGCACCATTTCGTCAATGCGGGTCTCGAACATAACGGGCGGGATATCGCCCTCCAGCGTCGCGACGATCTGCTCGACCAGATCGTTCTCCACTTCCAGCTCGGCATTCTTCTCGTTCTGCTCTTCCATGCCCTTGCGAATGCTGGCTTTCAGCTCGTCCAGTGTGTCGTATTCAGACACATCCTTCGCGAATTCGTCATCCGCGGCGGGCAGCTCCTTAGTCTTCACTTCGTGCAGCTTGACCTTGAACGTAGCGGCCTTGCCCGCCAGCTCCTCAGCCTGATACTGCTCGGGGAACGTGACGTTCACCTCGAACTCCTCGCCGGCCTCATGGCCGGCAACCTGCTCCTCAAAACCCGGAATGAACTGGCCGGAGCCCAGCGTCAGGGAAAAATGCTCGCCCTTGCCGCCCTCGAAAGCCACGCCGTCCACAAAGCCCTCGAAGTCGATATCCGTGACGTCGCCGTCCTGAGCCTTGCCCTCACGGGTAATGATACGGGCGTTGCGCTCACGCATGCGCTCGATCTCGGCCTCCACAGCGGCGTCCTCGACAGTATTGACTTTCTTTGTGGCTTTTAAACCCTTGTATTCGCCCACCTTCATCTCGGGCTTGACAGTGACGACAGCCTTGAGCACGACGCCGTCTTCGGTGCTGGCGGAAACGATGTCCACCTCGGGGCGGTCCACCGGCTCGATGCCGCTCTCGGCAACGGCAGCTTCATACGCCTCGGGGAACAGGTCATTGATGGCGTCGTAGTGGAACACATCGGCACCGAACATCTTTTCAATCATATGGCGAGGGGCTTTGCCCTTGCGGAAGCCCGGAATGTTGTATTTACCGGCCTCGCGTTTGAACGCTTTGGCAATTGCGGCGTTGAACGCTTCGGCGTCAATGGAGAATTGCAGTTCATGGCTGTTGTTTTCAAGTTTTTCGTTTTTGACGAGATTCATTGTATTTCCTCCAATACTGAACTTACAGAGTACAATTATAGCATACGTTTATGAATATTTCTATACAAATTCAAATTTTATATGGAAAAAACCGCAGTGCGTCGGCACTGATGAGTTTGTACTCGATGCCGTCCAGCTCCCCCTGCACCGCCCGCGGAATGGACGGGCCGTGCAAATGGCCGTAAAAGCAGCGTTTCACGCCGTATTCCCGCAGGAGCGCCACCACTTCCCCGGCGTCCGCCTGGGGATAGACCGGAGGATAATGCAGGAACACTGCCTTTTCCGTATCTCCCGCCGCTTCCAACGAAGCCCGCAGCCGTCCGCATTCGCGGCTCATTACCTTTTCATCGTGAGGCTGGCCCGCGTCGAACAGCCAGCTCCGCGTGCCGCACAGTGCAAGCCCTTCTGCAAAAACACAATTGTTATGCAGAAAAGACAGGCTGCCAAACCCATTCGCAGCCAGATAGGCGTTCATTTTCGCCATGGTCGTCCACCAGTAATCGTGGTTTCCCTTCAAGAGCAGTTTCCTGCCCGGAAGATTCTGAAGGAACGCAAAATCCGCACTGCAGTCCTCCAGCTTCATCGCCCAGGAGGTGTCCCCCGCCAGTACCACGGTATCCTGCGGGCCCACAGCCGCCAGCCAGTTTTCCCGCAGACGCTCCACATAGTTCTCCCAGCCGCTGAAAATGTCCATGGGCTTGGACGTTCCCAGCGACAGATGAAGATCCCCGATTGTAAAAATTGCCATAGCATCCTCCGAATGACTGGCCGCAGACCGGCCATACTAAGAAAAGGAAGCGCCGCGCCCTATGAAGCGGCGTTTTGCGAACTGATTTTAAGGAGGCAATAAAAATGCAGGACGAAAAGATTCTGGAAGGCATTTGCTGCGAAGTAGAGAACTGTGTGCACAACAACGGCAACTGCTGCTGCACCGCGCAGGAGATCAAAGTGAAAAACCGCATGGCCGTCCTCGGTGAAGAGACCATGTGCGAGACCTTTGAGGAAGTTTAGGCTTCATCGGAAAAACGCCCGCAAAAACGGCTCGTGTGATATGCACGGGCCGTTTTCATTGCACCCTTTTTCTCTACAAAGCAAGCGCCGCAGCCCGAATGCCGTCCTTTTCCACCACCTGCGTGAAGCGTACGGGCTTTTCCCGCAGGCCCGCAAGGCTCGCAGGCGCCGGGACCCCGGTCTTTTCCTGCAGCAGGCGCATGGCCTCAAACTCATCCTCCGGCACATCCGCCCCCAGCGCGCCCAGCACATCGCACGGGAACTTGTACGGGCTTGCCGTGGAAAGTACAACGCAAGGCGTTTCGCCGGCCGCCTGCTGCCGTGCCACACGGAACGCCACCGCCGTGTGCGTGTCGCACAGGTATCCGTCCGCTTCATACCGCGCGCGGATCTCCTCCCGCACCTGCGCGTCATCGGCACAGCCGCAGGCAAAGGTCTCCCGGATGGCGGAAAGCACTTCGGCGGGCACGGTGTAATGCCCATGCTCCGCCAGCTCACGCATCCATCCCGCCACCGCTGCCGCATCCTGTGTTACATGGTACAAAAGGCGCTCCAGGTTCGAGGACACAAGAATGTCCATGGACGGCGAGGACGTTTTGTAGAACGTGCGGCGGGCGTCGTAAACACCCGTGGTGAGAAAGTCCGTGAGAACGTTGTTTTTATTGGACGCGCAAATCAGCTTTTCCACAGGCAGGCCCATACGTTTGGCGTAATAACCCGCAAGGATATCGCCGAAATTGCCTGTGGGCACACAGAAGCTGACGGGCGCGCCCGGTGCGATATCCCCCCGCTCCGCAAGCTGCGCATAGCTGTAAAAATAGTAAACGATCTGCGGTACAAGGCGGCCCCAGTTGATGGAGTTTGCGCTGGAAAGCTTTTCGTTTTTGGCAGCCAGCTCCTGCGCGAGGTCCTCGTCCGCGAACACGCGCTTTACACCTGTCTGCGCGTCGTCGAAGTTTCCGTTGACAGCATACACCGCCACGTTATCTCCCTCCTGCGTGGCCATCTGCAGGCGCTGCACCTCACTGGTGCCCGCGTTGGGATAAAACACCGCGATACGGATGCCCGGCAGGCCCGCATAGCCCGCGAGCGCGGCCTTTCCCGTATCGCCGGAGGTCGCTACAAGGATCTTTGTCACGCCTGTTTCTCCCAGATTTTTTTTGGCCTCTACCAGCAGACGCGGCATAAGCTGCAATGCATAATCCTTAAACGCGCAGGTCGGGCCGTGCCACAACTCCAATGCATAGGTATTCCCGGCCACATGCGCCGCAAAGCCTGCCTTGCCGCCGAAGTTTTCGGTGCTGTATGTCTGCTCTGTGGCGGTTTTTAAAAAATCCGGGTCATAATCCGTCAGAAACATGCCCAGCACCTTCTGCGCCGTCTGCGGATACGTCAGGCCGTAAAACTCCCGCATGTCCACCTGTGGGAACTGCTGCGGGACAAACAGCCCGCCTCCCGGCGCAATGCCCGTGAGAATGGCCGTGGACGCACCGGTGCAGAGAGCACTGTCGCGCGTGCTTGTGTAGTTCATACTTTACCCCTCCAATTATAGCCACAGCCGCTATCCGGCTGTTCCGCCGTTTTCCGCAGCCCTGCAAGGCCTGCTCTTTTTCCGTGGGACAGAGCGGCTCTGCCCAGCCCTTTCTAAAAAGTGCGCTTCCAAAAACCCCAGGCGTTTTCAAAAAACACCTTGTTCAAAACCGTCTCCGGCAGCCCGCGCGCCAGAAGGTACCCGTATAAGCGCGGGATGCCCCCGATATCCCGGATATCCTCCGGCACATGTGCGCCGTCAAAGTCCGTTCCAAAGCACACCGTATCCTGCGCTCCCAGCGAAAGGAACACATCCAGATGACGGTATACGTCGTCGCTGCATGCCCGCATGCGGTCGCTGCTTAAAAACGCACTGCACAGATTGATGCCGATCAACCCGCCGCGCCGTACGATCTCCCGGATCTGCTTTTCCGTCAGGTTGCGGTGGTGCCCCGTGACACGGCGCACGTTGGAATGCGTGGCCACCACCGGACCACCGTAACATTCAAACACCTCCGCCACACCCTCGTCGGAGAGGTGAGAAACATCCGGCACAATGCCATACTGCGGCAGCGCACGCACCACTGCACGGCCGAACTCCGTAAGCGGGCCGCCCGCTTCACCGCCGCAGCCAAGCTCGTTTTCGCCCATCCAGGTCAACGTCAGAAAGCGCACGCCGTCGCGCTGGAATTCGGCCAAACGCTCAAGGCTCCCACCCAGCGCCGCACCGTTTTCCACGGAAAGAATGGCCGCGCGCCTGCCCTCTTCAAATGCGTCTTCCGTCTCCTGCGCTGTGCGGCACTGAACGATCCGCTCTCTGTTCGCGGCGAGCTGCGCCCGAAAACAGGCGGTCTGAAGGCGGTACGAAGCATAAGCCGTGTCCGCGCCCGGCGCATTGTCCTGCACGAATACGGCGAACACCTGCGCCCACCGGCCCAGTGCCCGCGCCTTTTCCAGATTGATGTGCGCATCCGCATCCGCGATGCCGCCGCCCTCCGTCAGGCGGGACACCGTGTCACAGTGCAAATCAAAAAAGTCCAACTTCACAGCCTTCTTTTCTACAAGGTAAACGCATTTTCAATACAATTCAGCCGCGGCGTCCCCAAGCGGGGCACTGTGACCTCCACCACATCGAAGCGCATAAAATTCTCCGCCAGCTCCGGGTGAAGCAGCAGATATCCCTGTGCCGCCAAAACGATCCGCCGCCGCTTTTGCGCTGTTACAGCCTCTGCGGGCTGCGCGGCGGCAGCCTCGTCCCGCGTCTTCACCTCGGCAAAGATCAGCATGTCTCCTTTTTGTGCAATGACGTCGATCTCACCCCGGCGCGTGCGAAAATTCATCTCCAGCACCCGGCATCCTCTGCGCCGGTAATACGCAGCGGCCAGCCTTTCGCCCATGGCGCCCCTGCGGGCACTCTTCCGCTCACACATAACCGCGTTTTTTCAAAAAGGACCTGCGGTAAAACGGCTGAATGCCGTATTCGTCCAGCAGCGCGTAATGCAGCTTGGTCGGATATCCCTTGTGCTTTTCCAGCTGGTATTGAGGATATTCCTTCGCGAGCTGCTCCATGTACCGGTCCCGCGAGACTTTGGCCAAAATAGAGGCGGCTGAAATACTCGCCGAACGGGCGTCACCCTTGACGACGCTTTGCGCGGGAATCTCCATCTCCGGGCACCGGTTGCCATCGATGAGCGCCAGCCCCGGACGCACCGCAAGGCCCTCCACAGCCTGCCGCATGCCCAGAAGCGTAGCGTTCAGTATATTCAGCTCGTCGATGGTCTGAGGCCCCACCATCACGATCTTGTAGGCAAGCGCCTTTTCAATGATCTGCGGATACAGCAGCTCCCTCTTTTTTTCCGAAAGCTTTTTGGAATCGTTTACACCGTCCACCGGAGCTGCGGGGTCCAGAATAACAGCAGCCACGCACACCGGGCCGCACAACGGGCCGCGGCCCGCCTCGTCCACGCCGCACACGACGCCCGCACGGGCGCGGTATTCTGCGTCGAACGCATACAGTTCCTCCGTCATGCTTCCTCCGGCCTTTCCAGCGAAACGCGGCCCAGCTTTGCGCCTCGGAATTCATCCACCAGCGTAATGGCCGCGCGCTCGGTATTCACCACACCGCCGGACATCAGCATGCCCCGCTTGCGGCCCACAGTCTCGAGCAGGTCGTAGGCGTCCTGCCCCAGCTCCTCCTCTGTCAGGCGGTAGCGCTCCGCCAAACGCTCCGGATACATCCGCTGCATTTCACCCAGCAGCGCCGTTGCCAGCGCCTCGATGTCCAGCACATCGTCCTTGATGGAACCGATGAAGGCCAGGTTGCCCGCCACCTCCATGGAGTCGAATTTTTTCCATAGCACGCCGGGCATATCCAGAAGGTCATAATTGCCCACGGTCACCCACTGCTTGCCCCGCGTAACGCCGGGCCTGTCGGCAGCCTTCGCGCGCGCCGCGCCCGCGAAGCTGTTGATAAACGTTGATTTTCCCACATTGGGGATGCCCACGACCATCACGCGGATCTTCGCACCCGCCATGCCCTTGACGGCACGGCGCTCCAGAAGCTCTGCCAATTCCGTCTCAATCGCATTTTTTACGCCCTGTACGCCGCCGCGGTTTTTGCTGGTAACGGCAAGGCAGCCGTCGCCGCCGCGGCGAAAATACGCCACCCAGCGGGCGGTCACGTCCGGGTCGGCCAGGTCTGCTTTATTCAGTACATACAGGTGGGGCTTGCCCGCCGTGATGCGCGCAATCTCCGGGTTCAGGCTGCTGCGCGGGATGCGTGCGTCCAAAAGCTGGAGCACAGCGTCCACATTGCGGATATCCTTTTCCATCAGGCGCAGCGTTTTTGTCATATGCCCCGGAAACCACTGGATGGGGCGTGCGCTCAGACTCTCTTTCATGCGATTTTCCCAAAGCTGCTCAGCGGGAACACCCGCAGCAGCACCTTTCCCAAAATATCCCGTTCGTCGATGAAACCCACTTCCGTGCTGCGGCCGTCCAGCGAGCGCGGGCGGTTATCGCCCATCACAAACACGCAGCCCTCCGGAACCGTGACGGGAAACTCTACATCGTACCCGGTTGTCGTCGGCGCAGAAATATAAGGTTCTTCCAGCACCGCGCCGTTCAGCGTCACAGCGCCTGTCTCGAAATTGATATCAACCGTATCGCCGCCCAGAGCGATAATGCGCTTGACCAACGGGTCTCCGTAATTGATGTAGCCGTCCACTACCACCACATCGCCGCGCTGGGGCGTATACAGCATGCTCTGTACCGCCACGCGGTCCCCGCCGTAAAGCGTAGGCTGCATGGAAACGCCGGAAACGGTGATGATGCGCACGGCAAACACAAAAAACAGTACGATCACCGCCAGCGCGAATACCAGTGAATCATACCACTCGAACAGCGCGTTTTCCTTAGACTGTTTCGGTTCCATGCACACACCTTCTTTCCATCAATAATATAACAAAAAAGGGACAATGTACATTGTCCCTTTTTGTGAACTTATCGAAGCTGTTCTTTGACCTTGGCGGCCTTGCCGGTGCGTTCACGCAGATAGAAGAGCTTCGCGCGGCGTACACGGCCCTTGCGCACAACTTCCACTTTTTCAACGAACGGAGAGTTCACGGGGAACACACGCTCGATGCCCACGCCGTAAGCAGTGCGGCGCACAGTAAAAGTCTCGGCAACACCGCCGTGCTTCTTCGCGATGACAGTGCCTTCAAACGCCTGGATACGCTCACGCTCGCCTTCCTTGATACGAACGGAAACACGCACGGTATCGCCCACGTTGAACTCGGGACGATCCTCTTTGATCATGCCTTCGGTAATGATTTTCATTGCGTCCATTGTTGTACAATCCTCCATGTTTATTTAGACATTCATACCCGACGGAGCGCCGGCAGAGGACTGTCCGTTTAATGTGTGACATTAACCCCGCTGTTGGCACAGTGGATATAACGCCTAAATATAATACCACATGGCAATTCCGAATGCAAGCATTTCAGGAAAATTTTTCGCCGTTTCGGGTGTAGATCCCGGTGCGCAGGATATCTCCCGATGCGGCGGGCAGGCCGTGCTGCCGCTCCAGCCACCCCAGCACCAGAACCGGGTTTACATTTAGCACACTGCCCGCAGGCAAACGCATACACACCACAAGGCCGCCGTTTTTCCGCATAAGCTGTACCTCCGGCAAATGCGCTTTCAGATCCACTGTTTTTTTCTTTCCGCGCTTGCCCTCCTTCACTACCTCGGCCGCGGGCGCCGCGTTATAGGCCTCCCATGCTGCGCATGCCGCCTGCGCGTCTTTTTCCGCGTAGCGCACCTCATAAGCGGCGCACGCAATATCGCCCGCATCTAGCGCGGCGGGCGCAATGCGCGTCACCTTAATGCCCCGGGGCAGGCACGCAGAAAGCGCCGGAGCCGCGGCGTCCCAGTCGTACCCCTCCGCCTCGGACTTGAAGTCCACCGTCTCGGCCAGGCTCTCCTGCCCCAGAGACAGCGGCGCGGCAAACGTCATATAAATGTGAGGGTTGAACCCCAGTGTATACCAGACAGGCAAGCCCGAACGCTTGAGCGCGCGCTGCATCACCCGCTGCAGATCCAGCAGCGAAATATAAGACGCCTCTCCCGTTTTGGTGAACCAGACTCTAATCGTAGTCAAAACAGGCACCTCCCAGCAGCTTATTTGCGCCGCAGCCGCTGCACGCGCGGTTGCACGGCGGCGTGGTCTGCGCGCCCAGCGCCTTTTGGTATTCCCGCACCAGGTACTCCCTGCTCACGCCGTAGTCCAGGTGGCTCCAGGGCGTAACCTCGTCCAGACCGATGGTGCGGTTCGCGTAAAAAGCAGTATCAAAGCCAAGGTCGCGAAACACCTCCAGCCATGTATCATAGCGAAACTGCTCGTCCCAGCCGTCAAAGCAGCAGCCCCGGCGGTAAGCCTCCACCAGAACCCGGGAGAGCCGCCGGTCGCCCTTCGCAAAGACCGCCTCCAGAAAACTGGTATGACTGTCGTGGTAGCTCACACTGATTTTCCGGCTTTTGACGCTGCGCAGCAGATGCTGCTGTTTTTCACGCAGCTCATCCTCGGTATTCTGGCCCACGAACTGGAACGGCGTCATAGGCTTCGGCACAAAACACGCCACGCTGATGGAGACCTGCACGCCGCGGTCCTTGGGTTTGTTTTCGTTTTTATAATAGAGGTCCACAATGCGCTGCGCCGTGTCGGCAATTCCCTCAACGTCCTCCATCGTCTCTGTGGGCAAGCCCAGCATGAAGTAGAGCTTCACGGAGGTGTAGCCGGCGCTGAAGGCAAGGTTGCAGGTGCGCTCGATTTCTTCCTCGGTAACGTTTTTATTGATGACGTCCCGCAGACGCTGTGTTCCGGCTTCAGGCGCAAAGGTAAGGCCGCTTTTCCGCACCCTGGTGGTTTTGCGAACCAGAGACTCCGAAAAATTGTCGATGCGCAGCGACGGCAGCGACATACTCACATGCTCTTTGGGCGTCCATTCCAGCATATCGTCCAGCAGTGTTTCCAGTTGGCTGTGATCACTGGTGGAAAGCGACGTCAGAGAGATCTCATCGTAACCTGTATTTCCGCACAGGCTGCGCCCCGCCTTGGAGAGCATATCCGCATCCCGCTCACGCATGGGACGATAGATGAAGCCCGCCTGACAAAAACGGCAGCCCCGCACGCAGCCGCGCAGCACTTCGATCTGCGCGCGGTCGTGCACCGCACCGATCATCGGCACCACAAAATTCTCCGGCAGCGGCTGGCTGTTCATATCCTGAATGATGGCCTTGCGCACCACGGCCGGCGCGCCTTCTTTCGCCGTGATGGCTTCCACGCGACCGTCGGGCCGATAGGACACATCGTAAAACGCGGGCACGTAAACGCCTTCGATATGGCACAGGCGCTTTAATATCTCCCGTTTGGTGAGCCCCTCTCTGCGCCCCTGAATGATGGTGTCGCACACATCAGGCAGCTGCACCTCGCCCTCGCCCAGCATCATCAGGTCAAAAAAATCCGCCAGCGGCTCAGCGTTGCACACGCACGGGCCACCCGCCACAATGAACGGCGCATCCTCCCCTCTGTCCTTTGCATAAAAAGGAATGTGCGCCAGGTCGAGCATGGCAAGAATATTGGTGTAGGAAAGTTCATACTGAAGTGTAAAGCCCACTACGTCGAACATCCCCAGCGGGTCTTTGCTCTCCAGCGCATACAGCGGAATATCCCGCTGCTGCATCTGCTCCTTCATGTCCACCCAAGGCATGAACACACGTTCACACCAGATGTTGTCCCGTTTGTTGAGGATCTCATACAATATTTTCATGCCCAGAAAGGACATGCCCACCTCGTAGGTATCCGGAAAGCAGAAAGCGAACCGAAGGTCCAGCTTCTCCTTCTCCTTATATACGCAGCCCGGTTCGCCGCCGGTATAGCGGCCCGGTTTCTGCACTGCGGCAAGCGCAGCTTTCAGCTTTTCATCCAAGCGTTCAAACATCCTTTCCCTTTTTCGGGCTTATACCCCCGCGTTGTTTCACCATACCCCAAGCTCACACTTCACGTTCCGCTTGGCATTCACTTAAAAAACATGACATCTATGCCGCCAAACTCACGCCCTGCCCGCGGCCCGCATTCACTAAGCGGGCATATTATACCATGACGCCGCGAAGCGGCCTCAACAAAACCGCATCTGCTGCGGTTTTGCATGGTTCAATGTTCTCAAAGCTCTGTGCGCCAGCACAGGGCGTGTGCCGCGCACACGCCCGGCCGCGCAAGCGGCAGTTTTGGGGTCATTATACCGTATTTGCGCGCAGAATGCAAACAGAAAAGGCCTGTGCACGGTGTCATTCACGCGCTGCGCAGGCCTTTCTTCTTTATTTTTGCCTGAACTCCTTTGCCAGCAGATAACCCGGCCCCAGGAAAGCCGCCGCACGAGCGCCGCGCGGCATCCCGCCCAACAGCGCAAAGCCGAGCGCCGCCGCGCAGAACAGGCACAACAGCAGCCGCTGGGCACGGCGCAGCGCATCCTGCTTTTCCGCAGGCAGCAAATTCTGCAGCAGGCGCGCGCCGTCTAACACGCCGAACGGCATCAGGTTGTAAACGCCCGTACACAAACTGACGGCGGCGAGAAAATACAGTGCGTAGCTCGCCTGCCGGTGAAGCTGCAAAAAAAGCAGCGCCGCCATGATAAAATTCGCCAGCGGCCCCGCAGCCAGCACCCATAGCTCTTGTGTGCGGGGCAACTGCTCCGCTCCCGAAAGCCCGATGCCTCCCGCGCTGAAATGGAGACCGGGCAATTTATGCGTACACAGCATATATGCCAGCACATGCCCGCTTTCATGAACGAAAGCGCAGACCAGTGTCATGCGAAGAAAGCCCATAGGGTCGAACAAAAGCCCCGCCGCCAGACAGGCGCACAGCAGTACAGGCTGCACCGACGGCCCGCTCATGCGGCCAGCTGCGGAAAACTGGGCATCGGGTCCACCCGCACGCCGTCGAGAATGATCTCCAGATGCAGGTGCGGGCCGGTCACAAGGCCTGTGCTTCCCACCGCTGCAACAGTCTGCCCCTGCGTGACCGTCTCCCCTCCGCGCACAAAGATGTAAGAGAGATGCTGGTACAGCGTCTGGACACTGCCCTCATGGCGGATAATGATATAATAGCCCCGCAGACGGTTGTAGCCCGTGCGCACCACCTGGCCGGACTGTGCCGCTGCCACAGGCGTGCCCTCTGCCGCCGCGATGTCGACACCCGCATGGAAATCATCCGCACCGTTCACCGGGTTATCCCGGAAACCGTACCCCGAAGTGACCGGCCCCGCCACCGGCAGCAGAAGCTCCTGCGGCAGCGTATAATCGTCCATGGAAGCGCCGTCAGGCACCTCACGTTTTTCGATACCGGGCCAAAAGCCGCCCTGCCCGTCCAACGCCTCCGGATCTTCCAACTGCCGGACCAGCCGCTCCGCGCCCATACGCAGATCCTCCACCACGCCGTTTGCAAACCGCGCAAATGCGTTATCCGTGGAAAATTCCACGCCCGCTGTCATCATCTCGTGATACTCAGCCCTCATGTCCTCCAGAAAAGGCGCGCCGGCGCTGCGCGCAAAAAACACAAACGCCACCAACAGCGCGCACAGCAGGACCTGCACGAACAGGACATGCTCTTCGCCCGAGTTTACCTGAGGCACCGTAAACGGCTCCGGCTTCACCTTTGCTGTGGGGTAGAGCTGTTCCACCGGCGCTGTTCCCGCGTCCCGCTGCCCCTCCGGCATGTCCTCCCGGTCTCCCGCAGCCGCCGAAAATGTTCCCGGAACCGGCTCGGGCAGCTCAAACCGCTCGGCCCGTTCCCCCTGCGGCCGCTGTGTCCGGCGCGCCTTTCCGTCCCATCCCGCTTCTGGTGTGCCAATTTCCTCCGGAGGATCCTCATTCAGCCGCATCCATTCCTCCTGCCGCCCGCTGTCCTTTTCCCACATCAACGTCACGCACCTTTTTATCCCGGTTTTTCGGAACGCTCATTCCTTTAAAAAGGCTATGCGGCGAACGCCAAAAAAAGAACCCGGACAGCCTGTGTACAACAGATTGTCCGGGCCGGTAATTTGGGAAGGGTCAGCGTCCCAGCAGGTTCCTGAGCCTGCCCAGCAGCGTTTGCGGGCGCGGCGCTGCCGGGCGGCGCTGAGGCTGCTGCAAAGCGGCAGCATGGCGGCGTGCTGTCGGCGCACGACGTACCGGTTCCCCCGCCGGGCGCGGCGCAGGCATGGCGGGCCAAGTGCCGGCCAGCATATCATACATGCCGAGCTGGCTGTCAACGCGGGACGCGTCCGGCGCAGGCTTCACCTTGGGATAGGTGCCGTCCGGCTGCATTTCCCGGGCATTCACATTGTCGCGCAGCTGCAGATCCAGCATCTGCAGCAGCTCACCCGCAATGCGTCTGTCCTGAATACGCACGCCCACCTCGACACGTCGTTCGGTGTTGCGGGTAAGAAAATCGCCCGACGCGATATACACCCGTGTATCCTGCCCGCAGCCAAAAGCATACACACGCTCGTGCTCCAGATAGCGGCCCACGATGCTGCGCACCGTGACATTTTCCGTCAGGCCGGGTACCCCGGCTTTGATGCAGCAGATGCCGCGCACGATCATCTGCACAGATACCCCCGCGCAGGACGCTTCGGATATTTTTTCAATGATATCCTTATCGCTGATGGAATTACACTTAAGGATGATGCGTGCGTCCTTCCCCATGCGTTTCGCCTCGATCTCCGCGTCCATCTCCTGCATCAGCACGCTTTTGAAGCACAGCGGCGCGACCAGAAGGTTGCCTGCGTGCTCTGTCAGGCGTTCAATGGCAAGATTATTGAACACGGTTGCCAGCTCGGAGCCGATGCCGAGATCGGTCGTGATAAACGAAAGGTCCGTATACTGCTCGGAGGTCTTTTCATTGTAATTGCCTGTGCCGATCTGGGCAATATAGTGCAGCTGATTGCCCTTTTTCTTTGTGATGAGCGTCAGCTTTGAATGGATCTTGTATGCCTCAAAGCCGTAGATGACCGTGCAGCCCGCCTCCTCCAGCTGCTTGGAAAAGTCGATGTTGTTCTGTTCGTCGAAGCGCGCGCGCAGCTCCACAATGGCAACGACCTCCTTGCCGTTTTCGGCCGCGGAGATAAGCGCCTCGATGATCTTGGATTCATGTGCCACGCGGTACAGCGTCATTTTGATGGAAAGCACGTCCGGGTCCTGCGCAGCCTCGTTGAGCATGCGGATGAAGGGCCGGATGCTCTGGTACGGATAAGAAAGCAGTACGTCCTGCGTTTCCACCACACGGGCAAGATTAAAATCCGGCGGCGGCAGCATGGGACGCTTCACCGGGTAAAACAGCTCGGTATGGCCGTCCTGCGCGATGCGCGCGGATATCTTGAAGCCAATGGACATATCCAGCGGCGTCGTCTGCTCAAACACCTGTTTTGCGGGCAGCATCAGCTTTTCGCGCAGGAACCCGACGATCTCCGCCGGAGCACGCGGCGTTGTCTGCAAGCGCACGGCCGCCAGCTTGCGGCGCTTTTTCAAAAGATCGCTCATGATCTCGCGATAGTCCACGTCGTGGTCGAACATGCCTTCATCCACTGTGATATCCGCATTGCGCGTCACGCGGAAAATGCACCGGCTCTGCACGGTGTTCTTGCCGAAGATCAGGCCCGCGAAATGTTCCACCATCTCTTCCACCAGCGCAAAAGCGACAGAACCGCCCGACGGCACAAATATGATACGCTGGAACTGCGTGCTGATGGGTACCAAACCAAAGGAAGACTGCGCGTCTCCCTTTCCCTTCAGAATGGTGCCGACATACACCTCATTGTTGCGCAGAAACGGAAAGGGATGCCGCCGGTCGATGATCTGCGGAGAAAGGACGGGAAATATCTCCTGCATGAAATATTTGCGCCAGAAATGCTCCGCTTCTTTGCTCAGGTGCGCAAAATCCACCCTGCGGTAGCCCAACACACCCACATTCTCATACAGCTTCGCCACAATTTTATCGCAGTGCTGCTGCAGCTCCGCGACCTTAGGCATAATGGCGTCCAGCTGTTGAGCGGGCGTCATGCCCGTCTTGTTCTCTTTTTCATCGCCGCCCACCAGCGTACGGTCGTACAACGACCCCACGCGTACCATGAAAAATTCATCCAGATTGCTCGCGTAAATGGCGGCAAACTTCAGCTGCTCGCCAACCGGGACCGTCTTGTCCTTCGCAAGGTCCAGGACGCGCCGGTTGAATTCAAGCCAGCTCAGCTCCCGGTTGATGAATATCTCCCTCGTATGCGGCTGTTCCATAAAAAACTCTCCTTTAAATAAACGCACGGTCCTTTCAGCCGGCACCGCGCCGCCGTGCTCCCACGGCTCAGGAAACCCGGACATACGCCCGCATGCCGTCTACGGTGCGCTCCGAGATGCCTTTTACCCGTTCCAGTTCTTCCACCGCGCGGAACGGTCCGTTCGCCTCGCGGTATTCCACGATTGCCAGCGCCTTTTTCTCCCCGATGCCGGGCAGCGTCTCCAGTTCCGCGGCGGGCGCAGTATTGACATCCACCCTGTCCGGCCCCGCGTCAAAATACGGCGCTCCGTCCCAGGGCGGATATTCAGCCTGCCGCACGGGCGGCGCCGTTGTGCAAAGGCACACAAGGACGGCACACAACGCCGCCCACCAAGCCGCGGCAAAGCGGCGTCCCATTCTATCATCCCCTGTTCTGAAGCATTCATCCGGGACAACGCGCAGGCGGCAATATCAAGGTCATTATACCGTGGCGCCGTGCTGCGGCCCCAACAAAACCGCGCCTGCCGCGGTTTTGCATGGTTCAATGTTCTCAAAGCCCATGCGCAAAAGCGCATCAGCGCATAAAGTGCGCGCAGCCGCGCAAGCGGCGGGCTTGAAGGCTATTATACCATATTTCTAAGCTCACACTTCGCGTACCGCTCGTGTTCACTAAGAAA
>ENA-OWPN01000661-OWPN01000661.1-human-gut-metagenome-genome-assembly--contig:-NODE-661-length-43183-cov-5.017900_pt1 | contig 43183 bp, 39 predicted proteins | sample MGYA00248266_ERZ651850 | MGnify/ENA primary metagenome ERZ651850 (study PRJEB26924, sample SAMEA4378296) | human gut metagenome | biome: human gut; feature: human-associated habitat; material: faeces... | reverse complement strand
CTGGCGGTCTATCTCTTGTTTTCGGTTGCTTGCTTCCTTACCGTACATGAGCATTACTGGCAGGGTTGTCCTGCCCGTAACCTTCCAGGAGGTTGATACCGCCCCACACGCACAGGCCGCCGCCCAGGGCGATCACCAGAGTCTGCAATACGTCGATAGCGTTAGTGAAAAAATCCATAAATCATATTTCCTTTCTTCGTTGTAGAATTGTTATTGAAGGTCCGTTGCTGTCAATTCGTACATCTCGAAAGGCTCATCCGGCTTCACGATGGCCGGTTTGCGTTTCATGTACCGTTCCATATCAAAGAGGTACTTCTTGTCGGCGTCGGCGGTGTATTTGTAGTTCGGGTGCTTCGTCAGGTCGTACTTGTCCGAGAGGAACGGGCGCACGCCCCGCAGCATGAAGATACACTTGCCTCCGTCCATTACTGCCAATTCGTCCTGGGTCATCAACTCCTTTCCCAATTTCTGATAGGTGAGGCCGTGAGAAACCTGGCTGCCCCGGTTTTCGGATTGATTGAAGCTGTCGATGGTCTCCTTGCCCAGCAGCTCCGAAATTTCTTTCAGGGTGGATTTCTCCTTGCCTCCCAAAAACAAGGTGCTGTCGCAGTTACCCACGATGGTATCCGCCGCGTCCTTGTAGATGGTCTTTAACTGGCTTTGGCTCTGCAAAATAATAGAAGCCGAGATTTCCCGGCTTCGGATGGTGGCGATCAGCTTGTCAAAGTTGGGTATCTGCCCGATGTTGGCGAACTCGTCCAGGAGGCACCGCACATGGACCGGCAGGCGGCCGCCGTAGAAGTCGTCCGCCTTGTCGCACAGAAGGTTGAAAAGCTGGGAGTACATGAGCGCCGCCACAAAATTGAAGGTGCTGTCCGTATCCGAAAGAATGACGAACAGCGCCGATTTCCGGTCTCCCAGGGTGTCCAGCTCCAGCTCGTCCTCCGCCATAAGGTCCCGCAGTTCCTGAATGTCAAAGGGTGAGAGGCGGGCGCCGCAGCTAATCAGAATGGATTTCAGAGTTTTGCCGGCAGCCATCTTAAATTTGCGGTACTGCTTCACGGCGAAGTGGTCCGGGTGCTCCTTCTCCAACTTGGCGAACAGCAGGTCCACGGGGGACTGGAACTCCTCGTCGTCCTCCCGCGCCTCGCTGGCGTTGATGAGGTCCAGCAGGGTGATGAAGTTGCGCTCCTCCGGCTCCGCCTCGTACCAGATGTACCCGATGAGGGCAGAATAGTACAGGCGCTCGGCTTTGACCCAAAAATCCTCGGAACTCTTTTCGCCCTCTCCCTTGGTGTTGAGGATCAGGGCGTTCACCAGTTTCAAAATGTCCTTTTCGCTACGGATATACGCCAGGGGATTGTATTTCATGGATTTTTTGAAATTGATGAGGTTCAGGCTTTTGATGCGGTATTGCCTGCGCTCCAGCAGAGCGCCAACCTCCTGTAAGATGGTGCCCTTCGGGTCCGTGACCACATACGAGGAATGGCACTGGAGCAGGTTGGGCTTGACGAAAAACCGCGTTTTGCCTGAGCCGGAACCGCCGATGACCAGGATATTTTTATTTCTTGCGTACTTGGGCTCTTTCGGGCGGCTCGACATGGTGATCCGCTCCGTCTGGGTGAGAAGGACATTCTGGGAAAAGTCCGGGTCCACATAGGGGGCGATGTCGGCCGGGGTGCCCCAGCGGGCGCTCCCGTACTCGATCCCCCGGCGGTATTTCTTCGCGTTCTTGCCCTTGGAGTAGACCGCCAGCCGGATCAGCACCGCGCCGGCGGCGCCCACGCACAGGTCCAGCAGATGGAAGCTGGGCGCCAGGCTGGCAAAGGCCGCCGAAAAGCCCTGCCCGATGTGGAGCAGCTTCTCCGAGGCGGCCGCCCCAGGGGAAAGCCGCACCCCCTGGCAGAGCTTGTCAAAAAGATACACGAAGATGAGATACGGGAGGTTGAGCAGCACCAGCTTTTTCACCTTATCGGTCATCGCGCCACCTCCCGGTCCTTGGTCTTGACCTTCTCCCGTTCCCGGTGTTTGGCCTTGGTCTGTTCCTGGGCCTGGGCCAGCCGCTCCCGGATGGTGGGGCGCTTCTCCCGGTTCAGGGTCATGGCGGTGAACTCTTTGAAGGCCGGCTGAAGCTGGTCCTTGTCCTTCGCCTTGAAGAACACATAGTAGTGCGGTGGGTCGGTGGTGGGGTCCTTCTTCAGGGCATAGTCGATGTCATACTTCTTCGCCACCGCCGAAAACGCCTTGATGTTCTGCTCCGTGATCTCGATGTTGGTCAGGGAGGCCCCATGCTGTTTGAGCTGGTGCAGGGTCTGTTTCCCTTGGTGGAGGGTGCGCTGGGAGGGCTTCTTCTGCATCTCCTCCAGCACCTTTTTCACGGCCTTTTGGAGCAGGTCCGCCGTCATCTTGCCGGCCTCCACCGAGAGGGATACCGTCCTCTGCGTGATTTCTTCCTGCACTCACATCACCTCCGTTCTCCACTGCCGTACATATCGTGGCTCACCAGGGAAGTGTAGTAGCTGTCGATGGTGGCCGGAGCGTTATACAGGGCAGCCAGCAGATATTTCTTGATGTTGCGGACATAGGTGGTGTTCTCCCGCATACGGTCCAACACATACTCAATGTGAGAACTGTTCAGCTTCAGGAACCGGGATTTGACCACCTCCGCCGGATAGTCGTCCCCGGCAATGCGGATCATCTCCCGATGGGAGCAAACCGTGTCCACCATGAGCTCCACAAGTTCATCCAGCCGGTCACGGTCCAGGCGCTCATTCTGTATGAGGATGTCATACTCGATGTTCTCCAAAATCAATTCCCGATAGCTCTCTCGCTCCCGCATCCAATCCCGTCCGGCCCTATCCGAGCCCCTGGGGGGTTGGGGGCTTGATAGGATAGGATTTGATCCTTCCGTACTTGATAAATCTTTTTTTGATTTATCTTTACTTGATTCTTTAGTATTTAATTGTGCGGGGTTTTCCTGTTCAGGGTCTCCCAAGACAGGGGAAGCCTGTTCAGGATTATCCAAGACTGGATTTTCCCGTTCAGGTTTTCCCGGTTTAGGTTCCGGCGGTCTGGGCTGCTCCAGGATCGTGTACTCGATGGCGCCGAGCTGACCGTTTGCGTTGCGAACCCGCTGGCGGATCACATAGCCGTGTTCCTCCAGCTCCCGCACTCCGGCGCAGATGCTGTCAACGCCATCTTTGCAGATCCGAGCCAGCCCCTTGGTGGTATAGTCCCATTCCTCCGGCAGGGAGAGCATGAGGGAGAGAAGGCCCTTCGCTTTCAGCGAAAGCGACTTGTCCCGCAGGTGATGGTTGGACATCACCGTGTAGTCGCGGGTTTTCTCAATGCGGAATACCGCCATGTTGGATACCTCCTTCCGTTGGTTTTGAAAAGTGTTCGTTTCGGTGGTTTTGCGCCCCTGTATCACCACCCCGTCTCCCATGAGGGAAAGAATATGGGCAGTTTCACTTTCGCCGCCCACAGGCGAAAAAACAGGGGATTTTCCACCCGTATTCATACAGTTTCATGCACCCTCGGCAGGGCATAAAAAACGCCACAGGTTTGTGTAACCTATGGCGTTTGGGACAGGAAAAGGGTGCTGACATTTCATATCAGCACCCTTTGTCCTGCCAGTATTAAATTTTTGACTTCACATCGTGTTCCTTGCCTCTGAAAACATTGATTTTACTGGACTTGCTCATGTTTTCTTATTAGGAGGCGGGGGACGCGGGTCCTTTTTCTTTTTCAAATGGTCGAAATATCCACCAGGTCCACATCCGCCAGCGTTTTGCCGCTGCGCAGGCATTTCACCAGCACCCGCGCCGTGTCGATGGCCGTCAGGCACGGAATGGAAAGCTCCACCGCCTTGCGGCGCATCTTTACACTGTCGTGGGAGGGAATGCGGCCCTTTGAGGACGTGGAGATCACATAGTCCACCAGCCCGCTTTCAAACAGGTCCATGATATTGGGCCGCGCCTCGCTGAGCTTGCGCACCTCGTTGCAGGCCACCATGTTCTGGCCCAGATAGTACGCCGTGCCGGACGTGCCGTACAGCTTGTACCCCATGTCCTTGAGCTGCCAGGCGATGTCCACCAGCTCGCGCTTGTCCGCGTCCTTTACCGTCAGGATAACACATTTGCCCGGCGTGGGCTGCCGCAGGCTGTAGCCCGCGCCCACAAGGCCCTTGAGCAGCGCGTCCTCAAAGGTTTTGTCGATGCCCAGCACCTCGCCGGTGGATTTCATTTCCGGCCCCAGCTGGGTGTCCACATCGTGCAGCTTTTCGAAGCTGAACACCGGTACCTTTACGGCGCAGTAATCGCCCGTGGGATACAGGCCCGTGCCATAGCCCATGTCCCGCAGCTTTTCGCCCAGCATACAGCGCACGGCCAGCTCCACCATGGGCACGCCCGTCACCTTGCTGATGTACGGCACCGTGCGGCTGGAACGGGGGTTCACCTCAATGATGAACACCTCGTTGTTGTATACCACGAACTGGATATTCATCAGGCCCACCACGTTCAGCGCGCGGGCCAGACGGCCCGTATAATCCACAATGGTGCCCTTGATCTTCTGCTTGAGGTTCTGCGGCGGATACACCGAGATGGAGTCGCCCGAATGGATGCCCGCACGCTCGATGTGTTCCATCATACCCGGAATGAGGAAGTCCTCGCCGTCGCAGATGGCGTCCACCTCGCACTCGGTGCCCATCAGGTATTTGTCCACCAGCACCGGGTTCGACATATCCACATGGCTGGTGATGATGGCCATGTATTCCCTCACATCGTTCTCATTGTAGGCGATGATCATATTCTGTCCGCCCAGCACGTAGGACGGACGCAGCAGCACCGGGTAGCCCAGCTGTGCGCCGGCGGCCAGTGCCTCCTCACAGGTGAACACCGTGTGGCCCTGCGGGCGCGGAATGCCGCACTTTTCCAGCAGCGCGTCGAAACGCTCCCGGTCCTCCGCCTCGTCGATGGCGTCCGCACTGGTGCCCAGAATCTTCACACCCAGCTTTGTCAGGTGTTTTGTCAGCTTGATGGCCGTCTGGCCGCCGAACTGCACCACACAGGCCCATGGCTTTTCCGTGGCGATGATATGCTCCACGCTTTCTTCCGTGAGCGGGTCGAAATACAAACGGTCGCCGGTATCGAAGTCCGTGGAGACGGTCTCGGGGTTGTTGTTGACGATGACAGCCTCGCAGCCGTGGCTTTTCAGCACCCATGTGCAGTGCACGCTGCAATAGTCGAACTCGATGCCCTGCCCGATGCGGATGGGGCCGCTGCCGAACACCAGCACCTTTTTCCTGTCGGAGGGGTGTTCCGCGATAAACTGCGCCGCTTCGTTCTCCTCGTCAAAAGTGGAATAGAAATACGGCGTTTTCGCACTGAACTCGGCCGCGCAGGTGTCCACCATCTTATAGGACGCGCGCAGCTTTTCAAAGGGCAGCGCATCCAGTCCCGTCAGACGCAGCACGGTCTTGTCCAGGAAGCCCTGCATTTTTGCGGTGCGGTACAGCTCTTCCGTCAGTATGCCGCCTCGCAGCCCGGCCAGCGCAAGCTCTGTTTCGGCCAACCCTTGCAGCTTTGCCAAAAACCACGGGTCAATTTTAGTGATATTGTAAATCGTCTCAAACGACACGCCGCGCTTGATGGCCTCGTACACAACAAAAGAGCGGTCGGAATCGCACACATGCAGTTTTTCCACCACTTCTTCGTCCGTCAGCGCAGACAGCGTTTCCAGCGTGGGCGTTTCCAGCCCCAGCTCGATGCTCTGCACCGCTTTCATGAAGGCGTGTTCGAAGCTGTTGGCAATGGCCATCACCTCGCCCGTGGCCATCATCTGCGTGCCCAGGGATTTCTTGGCGTATACGAATTTGTCGAACGGCCATTTCGGGAACTTGACCACACAGTAATCCAGCGCGGGCTCGAAGCAGGCGCAGGTCTGCCCCGTGACGTCGTTGGTGATCTCGTCCAGCGAATAGCCGATAGCGATCTTCGCGGCCACCTTGGCGATGGGATAGCCCGTGGCCTTGCTGGCCAGCGCCGAGGAACGGGACACGCGGGGGTTCACCTCGATGACGGCGTATTCGAAGCTGTCGGGCTTTAAGGCAAACTGACAGTTGCAGCCGCCCTCAATGCCAAGCTCGGTGATGATATTCAGCGCCGAGGTGCGCAGCATCTGGTATTCCTTGTCGGAGAGCGTCTGGCTGGGCGCCACGACGATGGAATCGCCGGTGTGAACGCCCACGGGGTCAAAGTTTTCCATATTGCAGACGGTAATGACGTTGCCCTTTCCGTCGCGCATGACCTCGTATTCAATCTCCTTCCAGCCGGAGATGCATTTTTCAATGAGCACCTGATGGATGGGCGAAAGGCGCAGACCGTTGGTGCCGATCTCGTGCAGCTCCTCCACGGTCTCACAGATGCCGCCGCCCGTGCCGCCCATGGTGAACGCCGGGCGCACGATGACCGGGTAACCGATCTCGCCTGCGAACGCAAGCGCGTCGGACAGGCTCTCCACCACCTTGGAAGGGATAACCGGCTCGCCCAGCTTCTCCATGGTGTCCTTGAAGAGCTGGCGGTCCTCGGCGCGGTCGATGGTGTCGGGCTTCGCGCCCAGCAGGCGCACGCCGGCCTGCTCCAGATAACCGCTGCGGGCCAGCTCCATGGCCAGGTTCAGGCCCGTCTGGCCGCCCAGGTTCGGCAGGATGGAATCCGGCTTTTCCTTTTCAATGATGCGCCTCAGCACCGTCAGGGTCATCGGCTCCACATACACGCGGTCCGCGATGTCCGGGTCCGTCATAATGGTGGCGGGGTTGGAGTTGACGAGCACCACCTCGATGCCCTCGCTTTTCAGCGCGCGGCACGCCTGCGTGCCGGAGTAGTCGAACTCGGCGGCCTGGCCGATGATGATGGGGCCGCTGCCGATGACGAGCACCTTTTTGATAGACGGGTCCTTTGGCATTTCAGCAGCCTCCTTTCATCATGGCGACAAAATCGTCGAACAGGTATTCGGTGTCCCTGGGGCCGCCGCAGGCCTCCGGGTGGAACTGCACCGTAAAGCAGGGGATGTTTTTATAGCGGATGCCCTCGGTGGTACCGTCGTTGGCGTTTACATGGCTCACCTCGGCCACGGCGGGGTCCACGGTACCGGCCACAACGGCATAGCCGTGGTTCTGGCTGGTTATGAACGTGCGGTCCTTGGCAAAATCCGTCACCGGCTGGTTCACACCGCGGTGGCCGTATTTCAGCTTTTCCGTTTTTGCGCCCGTGGCAAGAGCCATGAGCTGGTGGCCCAGACAGATGCCGAAAACAGGCCGGCCCAGCGCCGCGATCTCCTTCAGGTTTTCAATGATCTTCACATTTTCGGCCGGGTCGCCCGGGCCGTTGGAGAGCATCACGCCGTCCACCTCCAGCGCCGCAAGCTCGGCCGCGGTGGTGCGTCCGGGCACCAGCGTCACCTTGCAGCCGCGTTTCACAAGATTGCGCAGGATGTTGCGTTTATAGCCGAAATCGAACAGCGCAACATGGTACTTTCCGTTTTCGTTAAATGTTTCCATACATTTTGTAGTAACGCTGTCCACCGCGTCCTTCACCGTATAGGCTTTGATCTTTTCCATCAAAGCGGCGTCGGCGCGCACGGCGTCCGCGCTCTTATATTCGGTGGTGAGCGCGCCGTTCATCACGCCGCTCTCGCGGATGATGCGCGTCAGGCGGCGGGTGTCCACGCCCGCGATGCCGATGATCCCCTGCTCCTTCAAAAATTCGTCCAGCGTTTTTTGGCAGCGGAAATTGGACGGCGTGCCGCACAACTCCCGCACGATGTAGCCGAAGGCCCAAATGCGCGCGGATTCGGCATCCTCGCCGTTCACGCCGTAGTTCCCCACCAGCGGATAGGTCTGTGTGATGATCTGGCCGTAATAGCTGGGGTCGGTGAGGATTTCCTCGTAGCCGACCATGCCCGTGTTGAACACGACCTCGCCCACACTGGTACCGGCTGCGCCGAAGGCCCGGCCTTCGAACACCATGCCGTTCGCCAGCAGCAAATATGCTTTCATATGCGCTCCCCCTTTTTTCAAGCTCCGCGCGCTCACAGCGTCTGCCTGGCCTGTTCTTTCATTTTACGGCTGCCCAGATGCACCAGCGGCAGCTTGCCCTCTTTGCAGATGGGGCATTCCTCCGGCGCATAGTTGGGGAGGTCCAGCTTGGCGGCGCTGGCCAGGATGGGAATGGGCGAGGGCGCGTCCGCCTTGGTGCGGTCCACCACGCACACGATGCCCAGGCATTCGCCGCCGGCCTCCTCGATGACGCGCTTCGTCTCCAGAGAAGACACGCCCGTGGTCACCACATCCTCGGCGATGATGCACTTTTCGCCCGGCCGGATGGAAAAGCGCTTGAGCGTCATCACATTGTCCACACGCTCGGTGAAGATCGCGCGTTTGCCCGTCTGGCGGGCCAGCTCGTAGGCGTAAACGATGCCGCCCATGGCCGGACCGACGATGACGTCCACGTCCAGTTCCCGCAGCTTTTCGGCCACGGGCTTCATGGCCGCGGCGCATTTTTCGGGGTACTGCTGCAGATACGCCATCTGGCAGTAGGCCGAGGAATGGCGGCCGGAGGACAGCAGGAAGTGGCCCTCCAGAAACGCGTCGCAGGACTTCAATATTTCAAGCACATCGTTCATGTGGATTCTCCTTTTTATTCCAATCAGATCTGTGTATTTTCGGCTTAGACCTGCGCGCAGCCGCGGATCTCCGCAAGGGAGCGCACACCGTGGCTTTGCATCCAGGCGGCGATGCCGTCGGTGATCTTTTCGCAGGCGCGCGGGTCGCTGAAATTGGCGGTGCCCACCTGCACGGCCGCCGCGCCGGCCATGATGAACTCCAGCGCGTCCCCGGCTGTGGCAATGCCGCCCAGCCCCACCACGGGCACCTGCACGGCCCTGCACACCTGATACACCATGCGCAGGGCGATGGGGCGGATGGCCGGGCCGGACAGCCCTGCAAACACATTGTTGAATACAGGGCGGCGTTTTTCCAGGTCAATGGCCATGGCCTGGAACGTGTTGACGAGGGAAAGCCCGTCCGCGCCCGCCGCCTCGCAGGCAAGGGCCATTTCGGTGATGTTCTCCGCGTTGGGAGAGAGCTTCACGATAAGGGGCTTTTTCGTGCAGGCCCGCACGCGGGACACTACTTCCCGCGCGCTTTCCGCTTTCACGCCATAGGCGATTCCGCCCGCCTTCACGTTGGGACAGCTGATGTTCAGTTCGATGAAGTCCACATTCGTTTCATCAAGCAGCCGCGCGCCCTCCTCGTAAGTCTCGATGGTGCTGCCGCCCAGATTCGCCAACACCGCGGGGCCAAGCTTTTTCATGCCGGGCAGCTCATACTCAATGAAATGCCGCACGCCGGGATTCTGCAGACCGATGGAGTTGATGAGCCCGGCAGGTGTCTCCCAAAGACGCTCGCCCTCGTTTCCGTACTTGCCCTCCAGCGTCAGCCCCTTGCCGGAGATACCGCCCAGCTTTTTCATGTCCACGATGCCCGCGTACTCGCCGCCGAAGCCGAAGGTACCGGACGCGGCGATGACCGGGCTGCACAGCGTTTTGCCGCACAGGGTAACGTCAGTCAAGCTCATACAGCACGCTCCCTTCAAACACCGGCCCATCCTTGCAGACAGACACGCCGCCGTTTTTGCTCTTGCAGGTGCAGCCCAGACACGCGCCCACGCCGCAGGCCATCTTGGCCTCCCTGCTCACATATACGCGCACGCCCGCACGCAGACACATTTTGGCCACCTTTTCCATCATGATCTCCGGCCCGCAGGTACACACGGCGGTGTACTTCGCAGGGTCCAGCAGGTCCGTCACAAAGCCGTGGTGGCCGTGGCGGCCGGAATCCGTGGCGATGTGTACCGAACGGCACGCAGCGCTGAACGCGTCAACACGGTACGGCTCGTCCCGAAAGCCCGCGTAAAGGTCCACGTCCACGCCCTGCGCGGCAAGCTCTGCCGCAAGCTGCAGCAACGGCGCGGTGCCGATGCCGCCGCCCACCAGCGCGACGGCGCCGCCCAACGTGCCGTCCACGGGAAACCCACGGCCCGAGGGGCCCGTCAGCGCAACGGTGTCCCCGGGCCGCAGCGCGGCCAGCTTCTGCGTACCCGTACCACGGACCTCATATAAAAAGGAAATCTCTTTTTTCTCTCTGTCAAAACGATGCACACTGATGGGGCGCGAAAGCAGCGGCGCTTCCTCCGCTTTCCAGGCGCGCAGCATGTAAAACTGGCCGCACGCGGGCGCGGGGGTGGTTTCGTCCCAGCGGGCCGTCAGCAGCATCACGTTTTCGCCCGCCGCGCCGTTTGCCAGGACGGCGGCGTTATAATTTGCTGCAGGCATCCGCAATGGCCTCCTTCATATGCACGCATTCGTTGTACGCGGCTTCGGCATAAGCCGTTCCGGGCTGTTTTTTATAGGCCAGCAGCACGCTGCGGCTGGAGTTCACCACACCGCCGTTGCCCTGCGCCAGATACTGCGCGATGTCCTCGGCCGTGCCGCCCTGCGCGCCGTAGCCCGGGATGAGGAAAAAGCTGTCCCTGTATTTGGCGCGGATCTCTTTCGCCTCTTCGATGTGTGTGCCGCCGATGACGAGCCCCAGCGAGGAATAGCCGTGCGCGCCCATGTAGTCCTTGCCCATTGCGCTGAGCTTGTCGCCCACCAGGTCATAAACGTGGCGGCCGTCGGCCAGCTTTTCGTATTCATAATCTTTCGCGCCGGGGTTGGAGGTGCGGCACAGCACGAACACGCCCTTGCCCTTTTCCGTCATGTATTTCGTGTACGGCGTGATGGAATCCAGCCCCATATAGGGCGCCAGCGTAACGAAGTCCGCCTCGAACTCGCCGTCCAGATGGGCCTTGGCATACATCTCGGCCGTTTTGGCAATGTCGCCGCGCTTGATGTCCGCGATGGCCACAAGGCCCTCCCGGCGCAGGTATTCCAGCGTGGATTTATAGGCCAGCATGCCGTCCAGGCCCAGCGCCTCGTAATAGGCGATCTGCACCTTGAAGCAGCCCGCCACGCTCCGCGTGGCTTCGATGATATCCCGGTTGAAGCGGAAGATGTTCTCGCCCTTGGAGAGAGTCTTGTCCACACACTCCGCGGGGATGTAGGAAAAATCGGTGTCCAGCCCCACGCAAACGGGGCTTTTTTCGGCCACGGCCTCATACAAACGGTCTACTTGTAGCATAACGTCCTCCTGTTGTGTGTTTATCCTATTGCTTCCATTGTCCCATAGGTGACGCGGCCCGCCTTCACGGTGCACGCCACGCGGCCGTACAGCGAAAGGCCGTCGTATGGGGTGTTTTTGCTCTTGCCCGCAAAATCCTCCCGGCGCACGGTGTAAGGCTCGCCCAGCTCCACCAGCACCACGTCGCCGTCGTATCCTTCGGCAATCAGCCCCTTGTTCAGGCCCAGTATCTCAGCCGGGCCGCGGCTCATCAAACGGCTCAGGTCTGCCAGCGGCATCCCGTATTCCCGGCACAATTTGGTGTAGCAGACGCTGAACGCTGTCTCCAACCCCACCATGCCCGGCGCGCCGCCGCGCTTATCCTCCTCGGTGTGCGGGGCATGGTCGGTCGCGATGGCTTCCACCTCGCCCCGCAGCATGGCCGCGATGAGCGCTTCCACATCCTCTTTTGCCCGAATGGGCGGGTTCACGCGGAAATCGCTGTCCCAAAACCAGATGTGGTGGGGCGTCACCTCGCAGGTGACGCGCACACCCCGGGCCTTGGCGGCAAGGATATCGGCCAGCGCCTCTTTGGTGGAAACGTGGCACATGTGCAGCCGTGCGCCCGTAGACTGGGCCAGATACAGGTTGCGGGCCGTCTCCAGGTTTTCCGCCAGACGGTAATCCAGCGCGGAAAGGTCCATATCCTCGGCGTGGCTCATCACCGTCAGGCCTTTTTCGGCGGCGATCCGCATGGCCTCATACATTACCCTGCTCTCGCGCACGCCTTTGCCGTCCTCGCTGATGAAGCGGATGTTCCGCGGCAGCGCCCGCAGATGGCCGGTGGTCTTGCCGTCGAAGTCTTTCGTGATGGACACACACTGGTTCACGTCGCACAGGCCGATGCGCCTGGCGTCGTCCATGATGCTCTGGGCAATGGCCGCGGAAGAACACACAGGCCTTGTGTTCGCCATGCAGTTGACGAACGTGTAACCGCCCCGGGCAGCCGCCCGGCTGCCGGAGTCGATATCCTCCTTATACTCAAAGCCCGGCGTGCGGAAGTGGCAGTGCAGGTCAATGAAAGCAGGCAGCAGCGTGCGGCCGCCTGCGTCCAGCACCGTATCCCCGCCGGCGGAAAGGCCCTCGCCCACGGCCGTGATGACGCCGTTTTCAATGCGCACATCGCCCGGACGCGCACCGTCCGCATCCGTGAGCACGGCATTGCAAATCAGCATAAGCCATTCTCCTTTCTGTTCCTCAAATACAGCAAAACGGCAAAAAAAAACTTTTCCCAAAACGGGAAAAGTTTAAAAAGCCGGGAATAGAACGGCGGGAAAAGAAAACAAAGCGCCCTGCACGATGCGAAAACCCACGTTCAGCCCCGGCATGCATGCGTTCCCCCGTTCCCAATCATTTCTACTTATTCTATCATTCTGTAAAGAGATTGTCAATTGAACGGGTATGCAGAAGATAGCGCCCTGTAACGGGGTTTTTCTGTGTGTAATCCACAAACACCACCTGCCGTGCGCCGTACAAAAGCGCCACGCCGCGCCGCACGCCGGGCAGGGGCGCAGTGGCAGGGTTTTGTGCCAGCCGCTTCACCGCGCGGCCCAGCAAAGCGTCCGTTACATGCAGGCATTGCGGCAAGCGCCCTGTGGAATTTGTGGCAAGGCGGTCGCGCACCATCGCGTCCCGCAGGCAGGCTTTGTCTATGCCCGGCAGCGCCGCGCACCAGTTGTACAAAAAAGCGGTGTAATCATCCAGCGGAATATTCGCCGTGCCGTGCCGCGCGCCTGCCGCGCCCAAACGGCAGTAAAAAACGAACGGGGAAAGCCCTGCCGCCGCCATCGCGTAAGCCGCCGTTTCCAAAAAACGCCCGCTGTTGTAGCAGCGCTCCAGCGCGTCTTCGGCGGCGCGCAGCACGTCCAGCTCCTCCGGCGAAAGCCAGGGCGTTTTCTGTACTTCATACGGCGGGTCTTCCGAAAAAACACAGGGGAATTCCTCCGGCTCCTCCCGCATGGCCGCGCCGTGCAGCAGCTTCAGAAAACCCAGCTGCAGCATCTGTGCGCCCAGCGCATAGCCGGTGTTGAAGCTTTCACCGAATGTCCGCAGATCCTCATGGGGCAGGCCCGCGATCAGGTCGATGTGCACGTGCATATTCCCCATTGCAACCAAACGCCGGATGTTCTGCTTTAAAACGCCCGTATCTGTTTTGCGCCGCACGGCGGCCAGCGTTTTTTCGCAAAACGACTGCATGCCGATCTCCAGCTGAAACGCGCCCGGCGGCGCCTGCTCCAGCAGCGCGAAGGTCTCTTCCCGCAGGATGTCGCCCGCAAGCTCGAAATGAAAGCACACGCCCGCCGGAATGTCCCGCCCGTAATGCTTCAGGATAAACGCCAAAATGGCATTTGCGTGGGCGGGGTTTGCATTGAATGTCCGATCGATGAATTTCACGGTGTGCGCGCCGGAGCGCGCCAGCGTCAGGATGTTCCGTTTTGCCTGCTCCAGCGGGAACCAGCGGGGCTTGCCGCACCGCCCAGAAAGGCAGAACGCGCAGGCATACGGGCAGCCCCGGCTGGTCTCCAGATACGCAATGCGCCCACGCAGGTTCTCCAGATACGCCGGCGCATACGGGCTGGGCGGCGCGCCCTCCTCCACGCAGGGCGCGGAGAGAAAGCCCCGGGCGCACAGCCCCGGGATGGGCGGCGCCGCCTCCTCCGGCTTCCGCCCGGCGGCCAGCGACGCCAGCAGCATGGGCACGCTGCGTTCGCCCTCGCCGGAGAGGATATAATCCACCTGCGGGTTTTCCGCCAAAACCTCCCCCGCGTTGTAGCTCACCTCCGGGCCGCCCAGCACTACATATGCGCCCGGCCGAGCAGCCTTTACAGCGGCGGCAAGACGCAGCGTTTCCCGAATGTTCCACAAATAGCACGAAAACAGCACCGCATCCGGCTCCCCGTCCAAAATGCGGGCCAGCACGTCCCGCTCCGGCTCATTGACGGTGCCCTCCCGCACCTCGGCACAAACACCCGCAGGGCCTGCGGCCTCCACACCCGCCAGCAGGCACCAGGGCGCCAGCGACGAATGAATGTATTTCGCATTGAGTGCAAACAGCACCGCCTTCATCGGCCGCGCCCCCCCCTCTTTCACCGTTTTTACGCTTGCAAATAAAAAATGCCGCGTCACGGGCGCGTTGACACAGAAAACATCGGTTTTCTTGCGTCAGCACGCCTAAAGCGGCGTTTTGCTTTCCCGCAGAACATGGAACATGCGCACGAGCAGCAGCAGGAACAGGGCTGCCAGCAGCCCAAACACGACGCCGGAAAAATCGATCACCACATCCCGCACGTCGCTGCCGCGCCCATCCGCAAACATCTGGATCCCCTCGTCCAGCACGCCTGCCAGCAGGCCGAAAAACAGAGGCCACGAAATATGCGAGAGGATGCGCCGGGTATACACCCGCAGGGACAGCATCAGCCAGAAGCCCAGCAGCGCGTATTCGCTGAAATGGCCCAGCTTGCGCACCAGACGCTCGGAAAAGCGCCAGCCGACCCCCACGCGGGCCAGCCCTCCGTTGAGCCATTGGGTGACGGCGGCGCTGCGCAGGCCCGAGGCCGCGCCGCTCTGCATGGAATTGGAAAAAATAAACACGACAGTGCCCGCCGCAAACAGCGTGAACAGCACCCGCAGCACGATCAGGCGTGCCGGCGTGCGCTCTCTGTCCGTCAGGCGTCCGTTTGTGTGGTTTTGCTGCATCATAGATAACCCTTTCCGGGCAAACACCTTTGCGTGGCTGTCAAAGAAGCTGCACACCGGCTGCGGCGCACGCGGCGCGCGTTTCACCGTCCCACAGCGACACCTGCACCTCGCCAACGTGGGCTTTGCCCAACAGCAGCATGCACAGGCGGCTTTGGCCGATACCGCCGCCGATGGTCAGCGGCAGCTCATCCGTTAACAGCATTTTGTGGAACGGCAGCGCCGCGCGTTCCCTGCATCCCGCGATGCTGAGCTGGCGTGCCAGCGCGTCCGCGTCCACGCGGATGCCCATGCTGGACAGCTCCAGCGCACAGCCCAGGGTTTCGTTCCAGAACAGCAGGTCGCCGTTCAGCGTCCAGTCGTCATAGTCCGGCGCGCGGCCGTCGTGAGGCCTGCCGGAACGCAGCGCCCCGCCGATGCCGATGATGAACACCGTGCCGTGCGCCTTTGCAAAAGCATTTTCCCTTTCCTTTGGTGTGAGCGCGGGCCATTGGTCCTCCAGCTCCTGCGCGGTGGCAAACGCCGTTTCCCGGCACAGCCGCACGCGCTCCAGCGCGGGGAACTGCCATTTCAGCTCATCCAGCGTGCCGCACACCGCATCCACGATCTTCTGCACAGTCTGCTTCAGATATTCGGTGGTTCGCTCCTCCCGGGTGATGACCTTTTCCCAGTCCCACTGGTCCACATAAATGGAGTGAAGGTTGTCCATCTCCTCGTCCCGGCGGATGGCGTTCATGTCTGTGACCAAACCGTTGCCCACATGGAAATCATACTGAGCCAGAGCCATGCGCTTCCACTTCGCCAGCGAATGCACCACCTCGGCGTTTGCCCCCAGCGCGGGCACGTCGAAGGTGACGGGGCGCTCCACGCCGTTCAAATCATCGTTCAGGCCCGTGGCCGGGTCCACGAACAGCGGCGCCGTCACGCGCTTCAGATGCAGCGCGCCGCACAGCTTTTCCAGGAAGATCTGCTTGATAAGGCCGATGGCCTTCTGTGTGTCATAAAGCCCCAGCGCCGGCCTGTACCCGGCGGGAATGACGGTTTTCGGCATGATAGAACTCTCCCCCGCGCTCAAAATCATACGGTCCGTTCCGTATTTAATGTATTATAGCACGGGCGGGGGTGTGGTTCAAGCCGCCGGACGGCTTGCCACAGCCGTGCCCGCGTGTTACCATAAGGAAAGAACGCGCCGGCCCTGTCCCGGGCCGCGCAAAAAAAGGAGCGTGCCGTTATGGCGGAGCACCGCATTTTCAAAGCCCGTTTTTCCGATATCTACCCGCTCTACGTACAGAAGGCGTTGCGCAAGGGCCGCACGCAGGATGAAGTAGACGCCGTCATTCTCTGGCTGACGGGCTACACGCCCGGCGGCCTTGCCCGGCAGCTTGCGCAGCGAACGGATATGGCGTCCTTTTTCGGGCAGGCGCCGCGGTTCAACCCAGCCGGCGCAGAGATCAAAGGCGTGGTGTGCGGCGTGCGGGTGGAGGACATTGAAGACCCTTTGATGCAAAAGATCCGTTATCTGGATAAGCTCATCGACGAGTTGGCCAAGGGCAGGCCCATGGAAAAAATACTGCGCGGCACAAAGGACGGTGGGGAGCAATGCTGAATTTCGCGATCCTTTCGGCGGGAAACATTGCCGGGCGCATGGCGCGCACGCTGGACAGCCTGCGGGATGAGGTGCAGCCTTACGCCATTGCGGCCCGGGACAGCGCGCGGGCCCAAGCCCTGGCCGGGCGGTACGGCTTTGCAAAAAGCTTTGCCGGATATGAGGCGCTGCTGGCCGACCCGGCCGTGGACGTCGTTTACATCGGCAGCATCCATCCTCTGCACGCACAGCACATCCGCGCGGCGCTGCTTGCGGGCAAACATGTGCTGTGCGAAAAGCCCCTGACGCTGAACGCGGCCCAGGCGCAAAGCCTGTTTGCCCTGGCGCGGGAGCGCGGCCTGCTGCTGGCGGAAGCCATGTGGACGCGTACGCTGCCTTTTGCGCAGGCTCTGCGCAAAACGCTGGCGGACGGGCAGCTGGGCGCGCCGCGCCTGGTGACGGCTGTGCTGGGTGAGGCCATGGCGGATATCCCCCGCATCGCGCAGCCCGCGCTGGGCGGCGGCGCGCTGCTGGACATAGGCGTTTACGCGCTTACGCTGGCATGCCTGGCACTGGAGGGAGACGTGGAGCGGGTTGGGGGCGTGTGCGTTCAAAACGGGCTGGGCGCGGACATTGAGGAGAGTATTTCTCTGCGTTTTTCCGGCGGAGCGTGCGCCTCGCTGGCCGTGAGCGCCCGGTGTGCGGCGCCCCACCGCGCCGCCGTTTGCTGCGGCGGAGGACGCATAGAGATCGACGGCCCGCTTTGGAGCCCCGCGGCCATGACGGTGTATGGCGGAACGGGAACGGACGCGCCGCGGGAAACCATCCGCTTTGACAACACAGGCACGGGCTTTGAGCCGGAGGTGCGGGCCGTGGCGGCGGCGCTGGCGGCCGGCTGCACCGAATGCCCGGCCCTGCCCGCTGCCGAAACGCTGCGCGTGCTGCGCGCGGCGGACGCGCTGCGAGCGCTGTGGGGCGTGCGGTATCCCGGCGAAGCGTGAGGCATAGCCGGCCCTTTCCGGCTTTTCTTTTTTAAAATAATTGTAAAGCCGGGCGCGCGCTCCCTTGGCAGGACGGCGTCCGGCGTGCTACAATGAAAGCAACAACAACAAAGGGGGCTTCTCCCGATGAAGCTGAATTACAAACGCACCTTTTTCGTGGGCCTTGCATTCATGTCCATCTGCGCGTTCTGGCAGGTGTACGACAACGTCATCCCCCTGATCCTGAAAGACACGTTCCATGTGCGCGACAGCTACATCGGCATCGTGATGGCCATGGACAACGTGCTGGCGCTGTTCATGCTGCCGCTGTTCGGCAAGCTGAGCGACAAGACCCGCACGAAAATCGGCCGCCGTATGCCGTACATACTGGGCGGCACCATTCTGGCGCTTCTGTGCCTCGCCATCATGCCCGCAGCACAGAAGCAGAACAACGCCCTGCTGTTCTTCATCGGCCTGGGGCTGCTGCTCATTGCCATGGCCACCTACCGCAGCCCCGCCGTGGCCCTGATGCCGGACGTCACACCCAAGCCCCTGCGCAGCCAGGGCAACGCCGTCATCAACCTGATGGGCGCCGTGGGCGGCATGCTGATGCTGCTGACGATGATGATCTTTCCCGTCACCGGGGATACGCCCCGCTATTCCGCCGTATTCCTTGTGCTGGGGCTGGTGATGGCCGTCTGTGTGGCCGTGCTGTTCTGGCAGATCAGGGAACCGGCCTGCGTGGCTGAACGCGAGGCCGCCGACAGGGCCGCCGGCTCTTCCGACGAGGACGAAGGCGTAACGGACGCGGGCGGCAAAATGCCGCGGCCCATGTTCCGCAGCCTGCTGTTCATCCTGGCCAGCGTGTTCTTCTGGTTCTTCGGCTACAACGCCGTCACCTCGGCTTTCAGCCGTTACGCCGAACAGGAGCTGCAGGGCAACTTTGCCCTGGTGCTGATGATCTGCACCGTCGCGGCCATCGTCTCGTATATGCCCGTGGGCATGATCGCCCAGCGCATCGGCCGCAAGCGCACGATCCTCATCGGCATCGTGATGCTGGGTACTGCGTTCTTTGCGGGCATCTTTTTCCACAGCGTCTCGCCGCTGCTGTACATCTTTTTCGCGCTGGCCGGCATGGGCTGGGCGTTCATCAATGTAAACAGCTACCCCATGGTGGTGGAGCTGAGCAAGGGCTCGGACGTGGGCAAGTACACAGGCTATTATTACACTGTGTCCATGACGGCGCAGATCTTTACGCCCATCCTCTCCAATATTCTGATGGAGCATGTGGGCTATCGCACGCTGTTTCCCTATGCCGCCTTCTTCGTGTTCGCCAGCTTTGTCACGATGCTGTTCGTGCGGCACGGTGATGCGAGGCCGGTTGCCAAAAAGGGGCTGGAAGCGCTGGACGTGGACGACTGAGCGTGTTTTTCCCTGCTCCAATGCAAAACGGCCGCCGGAAAGGCCTTTCCGGCGGCCGTTTTTTGCGGCTTTTTTGAAAAACCTCTTTCCTCGGAGAAAAAAATCGGCTATGATAGAGTGCGGTATGCGGCGCAGAGCCGCGAAGCGACGGGAGGATGCAGCGATGAGAGCGGGAAACGACCTTGGCAGCGGAAGGATCGGCGTGCTGGTAGGACGCATCGCGCTGCCCAGCATGCTGGCGCAGTTCATCTCTGTGCTTTACAGCATCGTGGACCGCATTTTCATCGGCCAGATCCCCGGCGAGGGCGCGCTGGCGCTGGCAGGCGCCGGCGTATGCGGCCCGGTGGTGACGATGGTCGGCTCGGTGGCGTTTCTTGTGGGCGTTGGCGGCGCGCCGCTGCTCAGCATCAAGCGCGGCGAGGGCGACGACGATGCTGCGCGGGGCATTCTGGCCAACTGCTTTTTGATGCTGTGCGTGTTCTCGTTGGCGCTGCCCGCCGCCATCCTGCCCTTTCGTGAGCCGATGCTGCGGCTGTTCGGCGCAAGCGACGCCACCTACTCGTATGCGGAGGCCTATTTCACCCTTTACCTGCTGGGTACGCCCTTTGCGCTGCTGGCCTCCGGCCTGAACCAGTTCATCGTATGCCAGGGCTTCGCAGCCGACGGCATGAAATCCGTGGCGCTGGGCGCGGTGCTCAACATCGTGCTGGACCCTGTGTTCATCTTCGCTTTCGGCCTCGGCGTGCGCGGCGCGGCCATCGCCACGGTGCTCTCCCAGCTCGCAAGCTGCGTTTATGCGGTGCGCTTTCTGCTGGGCAAAAAGCCCCCCATCCGCATCACACGGGGCGGATATTCCGCGGCCGTCATGAGGCGTGTGCTGACGCTGGGCTTTTCGCCGTTCATCATCATCGCGCTGGACAACGTGATGATCATTGCCATGAACGCCGTGCTTCAGCACTACGGCGGCGCGGCGCGGGGCGACGCTCTGGTGACCTGCGCCACCATCGCCCAAAGCTTCATGCTCGTTGTGACGATGCCGCTGGGAGGCATCACCGGGGGCACGCAGTCTATTTTAAGCTATAACTACGGCGCGTACCGCACCGAGCGCGTACGGCAGGCGCAGAAGTACATTTTCGGGCTGGGGCTGGTGTTCACGGCTGTGATGACGCTGGCCGCGCGGCTGGCCGGGCCGTTGTTCGTGCGGCTGTTCACCACCGACGAAGCGCTGGCGGCCCAGGCGTTCGACACCATCAAGGTATGCACGCTGGCGCTGCTTCCCCTGGGCCTGCAATACGAGGTAGTGGACGGCTTCACGGCACTGGGCCTTGCGAAGCTGGCGCTGCCGCTTTCGCTGTGGCGCAAGGCCGTCTACTTCGCGGCGGTGTTCGCGCTGCCCGCGTTTTTCGGCGCGGACGCGGTGTTCTACGCCGAGCCCATCTCCGATGTGCTTGGGCCGCTGGCCTCCGTCGCCGTGTACTGCGTGTGCATCCGGGGCGTACTGGCCCGGCGCGCGGCGCTGGCGCCGCAGAAGCTTCCCAACTGAAACCGCAAAAACCATGGCCGCAGCGTCTGCTGCAGCCACGGTTAGCTTGGCGCAAAAGCTGCGCTTTTGCGCCAAGCTGAAACCCCAGCCTTTTGGCTGGGGTTTTTGAATGGAGCGGATTACGAGGCTCGAACTCGCCACCTTCTGCTTGGGAAGCAGACGCTCTACCAGATGAGCTAAATCCGCGGAGCATTTATTATTTTAATCGCTTCGCGGCATTTTGTCAATGCATTGCGGGCAAAAAATAGAGCGGCACGCCGTTTTGCCGGTTATTCTGAAAAACCGTTTTTCAGTGCGCGCACATAGCGGGACGCCTTGGCGATCTGCTCATGGCTGAGCTGGCGGATGTCATCCACCAGATTAAACGCATTGATTTTTTCCTCGCGGTACATCTGCTCCAGAAAACGGTGGTATTCTTCGTCCAGAACGATATCCACCATGCGCTTGCCGTGGGCGCTGAGCGAACGGAACTTGCGGATGCGTTTGATCTCCTCCGAGCTGAAGATCTCGCTTGGATGGGTGTTCAGCAATTCGTCCAGCGAACAGTTCAGCACGCGGGTAATGGCTGTGATCGTCTCCCAGGTGGGGTTCTGATTTTCTCCAGAAAACAATTTCGACACCGTGCGGTACGGGACGCCGGACTGCTCGGCGATGCTGACGCAGGAAAGATTGCGCACCTCGCGGATCTCATTGAGCTTTCGAATGTTCATAAATTTCTCCTTGTCCCGCAATATTTGCCTTTTATGGTAAGTAAATATTACCTTAAAAGGTAATATTTGTCAATGATAACAGTATTAAGAAAAAAATACGTGTTTTTTGCCAATATGAATTTCCCTATTGTAATGATATGATTACAGACGCTGCACATCCTGCGGCATTTTCATTTTTGCCTGCTTGTGTGCGTGCAACGAACACAGGAAAGGTGCGGCTGCTTTATTTTGTCGTTTTGTTTATGATTTTGTCGATTTTACAAAAAATGGTATTTTTCACGTCTGAACTGCGATAAAATAAAAGCGTAGATTTACCGCGAAAATAAAGGGAAAAGGGGTTCATTTCGGGTATGAGGTATACGGTGGTGTGCGAGTGTTCGTTCGATGATGTGAATGGGGAATATGCCACCTATGCGCTTGCCTGGGGCGAGGCATGCGTGCATGACGTTTCGGTGGACGCGGCCTTTGTCCAGCGCGTGGCGGACGCGCTGAACGGCCAGGACGTATCCCCCGAGCATGTGTACAACGTGCTGGACAACTTTTACGGTATGGGCGAAGCCGCCCCGGTCACCCGCCGCTGGTGGGAATGAACGGCAGGCAGCAGCCCGCCCCGGCCCCCGTTTTGGGGGTTTTGCACAAGTCAGCTTGCCAAAAAAGGCGGGCGAAAAAGCAAAACTTCAGGAACATTTTACGAAAATTTGACAGCGGCATTCCCTTTGTGCATCCATTCGTTGTAACGCCGCCGACACTGTGCTACAATAAATGACAGTGTGAGCCGGGCGTGCAGGGCGAAGGCGCGCTTGCCGTGCGGCTCTGGGAACGTGAAATTTTCCTGGAGGCGAAACAATGACGTACACGCGCAAGAACAAAGGCGTTTGCTCTCTTTCCACTGAAGTGACGCTCACAGACGACGGCGTCATCGAATCCGTTACAGTCGTGGGCGGCTGCAACGGCAACCTGAAAGGCATCAGCGCCCTGCTCACGGGGCTCAGGGCGGAGGACGCCATCCGGCGTCTCAAGGGCCTTACCTGCGGCAGCAAGCACACCTCCTGCCCGGACCAGATCGCGTTGGCGCTGGAGGAAGCGCTGGCAAAATGAACCATCCATAAGATACCAGGAACATCAAAAACACGGGCCGCGCGGCCCGTGTTTTTTTCGGCTTTGCACGGCAAAGCCGGAAAAACGGCCGTGCGGCCCGGGACGGGCCACGGCCTTACGCTCAAAAGCGCCGGGGCACAGGAGTGCCCGGACGCGCAAAAAAAACACGGGCCCGGCAGCCCGTGTTTTTTTCGGTCCGTTTGCGGCCATACTTCCCCTGTAAAGGAGCGTTCGGACGGATGAATTACACTTTCAGCGGATTTTCAAAGGCGGGCAACGCCGTGGTGCGCGGCGCCATTGCGGCGGCGCAGGACATGGGCCATACTTACGTTGGCACCGAACACCTGCTGCTGGCGCTGGTGCGGGACGACACGGGCGAAGCGGCTGCTTTTTTGTTGGAAAGGCAGGTCTACGGCTATCAGGTGGGGCGGCTGCTGCGCGAGCAGGTGGGCTGCGGCAGGCGCACGCGCCTTTCCCCAAGGGATTTCACGCCCGCGCTTTCCAAATGCGTGGACTGCGCGGTGATCGAGGCCAAGGCCGTGTCCGACGGGAAGGTGGAGCCGGTGCATCTGCTGGCCGCGCTGCTGGAGGCTCCGGCAACGGCGGGGCGCATTCTGGTGCAGCTTGGCGTGGAGCCCGCCGCCGCGGCAAAGGAATGCGGCCGGCGCATGGGCAAGTTCCCGCTGTTCCAGCAGACGCCCCGGCCCGTAACGAGCCCCCGGGGCGCGGCGCGCGCCGCCGAAAAATACGGCAAGGACCTGACGAGCCTAGCCGAGCAGGACAAGCTGGACCCGGTGCTGGGCCGCGACAGCGAATTGCTGCGCATGGAGCAGATCCTGGTGCGGCGGCGCAAAAACAACCCCTGTCTGGTGGGCGAGCCGGGCGTAGGCAAGACGGCTGTGGTGGAAGGGCTGGCCCGGCGCATCGCCGCGGGACAGGTGCCGCCCCAGCTCCGGGGCAAGCGCATCCTTTCGCTGGACATCACCAGCCTTGTGGCGGGCACCAAGTACCGGGGCGATTTTGAGGAGCGGTTCAAGAACGTATTGCTGGATGTGCAGCGTGCCGGGGACGTGATTTTATTCATCGACGAGGTGCACGCCATCGTGGGCGCGGGCGCGGCGGAGGGCGGCATCGACGCCTGCGGCATCCTCAAGCCCCTGCTGGCGCGCGGGGACATCCAGCTCATCGGCGCGACAACGCGGGTGGAATACCGCCGCCACATTGAAAAGGACGCGGCGCTGGCCCGGCGCTTCGGCGCGGTGGAGGTGGAGGAGCCGGGCCAGGAGACCGCCGTGGAGATCCTGCAGGGGCTTGCGCCGCGCTACGCGGCGCATCACGGGGTGGAGATCGCACCGGAGGCCGTGCGGGCGGCAGTGACGCTTTCGGCGCGGTATCTGCCCGAACGTTTCTTGCCGGACAAGGCGCTGGACCTGCTGGACGAGGCGTGCAGCGCGGTGCGCATCGAGGCTGCGGAGCGGCCGGGAGGGCCGGAAAAGCCCGCCGTGACGGCGGCGCACATCGCGGCGGTGGTGTCGCGCCAGAGCGGGGTGCCGGCCGAAAAACTGACGGCGGCCCAGACGGCCACGCTGGCGGCGATGGAGCAGACGCTGTCCGGCCGCGTGGTAGGCCAGCCGGACGCGGTGCGCGCCGTTGCGGGCGCGCTGCAGCGCGCCCGGCTTGGGCTTGCCAGCACGGCGCGCCCCATGGGAGCGTTTTTGTTCCTGGGGCCCACGGGCGTGGGAAAAACAGCGCTGGCCCGGGCGCTGGCGGATTGCTGCTTTGGCAGTGAAAAGGCGCTTTTGCGCTTTGATATGAGCGAATATATGGAAAAGCACACGGTGGCACGCCTGCTGGGCGCGCCGCCGGGCTATGTGGGCTACGGCGAGGGCGGGCAGCTGACGGAGGCCGTGCGCCGCCGCCCGTACAGCGTGGTGCTGCTGGACGAAATTGAAAAGGCACACCCGGACGTGGCGAACATCCTGCTGCAGATCATGGAGGACGGCGCGCTGACCGACAGCGAGGGGCGGCGTGTGGACTTCACCCACACGCTGGTGATCCTGACGTCCAATCTGGGCGCGAAGCACCTGGCGGGCCAGCGCGCGGCGCTGGGCTTCGGCACGGGCGCGCCGGGCGAGGGCGCGCGGGCCGAGGTGATGCGGGAGGTGCGCGAGCATTTCAGCCCCGAGCTGCTGGGCCGCCTGGACGAGGTGCTGGTATTCGGCCCGTTGGCGCAGGAGGACCTTGTGGCCATTGGGGAAACGCTGCTGCGGGAGCTGGAAGCGCGCGCCGCGCAGCAGGGCATCCGCCTGGCGCACACGCCCGCCGCCGCGCGGCTGCTGGTGCGTGAGGCATACGAGCCGTCCTCCGGCGCGCGCAGCCTGCGCAGGGCCATCACGCGGCGGGTGGAGCAGTGCCTCGCCCAGCAGCTTCTGGGCGGCGTGGAGAACGGCGCGGCGGCGGATTTTCTGCTGGACGCGCCGCAGGACGTTCTGTCGCTGGCACGGCGGTGCGGCACTGCTGCAAACGCAGCGCAGGGCGGCGTGCGGGGCGGAGGGGAAGCGGACGCGCCCGAACAAAACGCGGCGGCCCCGGCCCCGGACACGGTACAGGCGTGCAATTTGTGAAATGCGGCAAATGCGGGAATGGAAAAGCGGAAGGCCAAAGGCCTTCCGCTTTTGGTTGTATTTTACGCCCGGCTTAAGCGTGTTGACGCAGGAAGCCATCGCCCGGAAACAAAAATTTTTGCGCATGGCCTCGTCCGGCACACTTGCAGGCCAAAATCATGGCCCGCCTTTTGACGCTGCGCGTCAAACCGTCCGGCCCAAAACCGATGTTTTCTTACGCCAACGCGCCTTTGCGGCGGCGCTGAATAAACAGCGGGACGGCGGCTTCCAGCAGCGTCAGGCCCAGCGCAAGGGAAATATAGAGCCATACGCTGCTTTGAGGGGCCTGCATTCCGGCAATGCAGCGCGCGTCCATGATCCGGTCCTGCGTCTGAACGGAGACCTCATACAGGCCGGAACCGCTCTGAACCTGAGCGGTGTGATAAAGCCTGTCGCCAGGAACGGCGGCGTCGGTTTTTTCGTCGATGCGAAAGCGGGAGGTGTAAAGGCTCCAGCTGACGCCCACAAGGCGCGTTTCGCCGGTGCTGTTCCGGTAAAGCACCCAGTCCGCATCCGATTGGCCGAACAGCCGCGCAGAACCGCCCGCCCTCGTGTGCACGTCCAGAAGCTCGCAGCCTTCAAAATAGGGCAGGCGGGCCAGCCGCTCGGCCGTCAGCGGGCCCGCCTGCGGGAATACCGCCAGGGAAACCGCCGCTGTGAGCAAAACGAAATTCAAGAGAAAAACGCCGGCCCACAGGAGCACCCGGCCCTTCGAGGGCGCGCGCTTTTTCTTCTGCGGGTCCCTTACGGTCGTCATCCTGAGCACCTCCTGATGTAAATGTGAACAGCGGTAAAGCTGCTTCTTGACTGTATCATACCAAAAAGCAAAGGGCTTGCACAGCACGCCGCCGGAAAACCGTCGCCTTGCCCAAGAAAAGCGGACGCAGCTTGGGCAAAGCGGCGGCCACGGGCGGTCAGCCGCTGCAAGCGGGTTGCACTTTTGCCTCCTTCGCCGTATAATAAAAAGAATCTGAAATTTGTATAATTCTGGAAAAGAGGCGGCGGCTTTGACGGACTTTCTGGTAAAACGCTTTATCAAAAACAGCACGGACGTGAACGACCCTGCCGTGCGCACCGCTTACGGCAATTTGGCGGGCGCGGTGGGCATTTTCTGCAACGTGCTGCTGTGTGCGGCCAAGCTGGCGGTGGGCACGCTGTTCGGCAGCATCTCCATTACGGCCGACGCGGTGAACAACCTTTCCGACGCCTCGTCCAGCGTCATCACGCTGGTGGGGTTCCGGCTTTCGGCAAAGCCCGCGGACGACGAACACCCTTACGGCCATGCGCGCATCGAATATCTGGCGGGGCTGGCCGTCTCGGTGATGATCCTCGTCATCGGCGTGGAGCTGGCGCGTTCCAGCATTGGCAAGATCCTGTCCCCCACGGCCGTGGAGTTCAGCCTTGTCACCGTGGCGGTGCTGCTGCTCTCCATCGGCGTGAAGCTGTGGATGGCGGCCTTTAATAAAAAGGTGGGCAGGCGCATCGGCTCGGCCGCGCTGGAAGCCACGGCCATGGACAGCCGCAACGACGTGATCTCCACGGCGGCGGTGCTGGCGGCGAGCGTGGTCTCGGGCCTGACGGGGCTGGAGCTGGACGGCTGGATGGGCCTTGGCGTGGCGCTGTTCATTTTGTGGAGCGGCGTGGGCATCCTGAAGGAAACGGTCGATCCGCTGCTGGGAGAGGCGCCCAGCGAGGAGCTGACGGATTACATCGGCAAAAAGGTGATGAGCTACGACGGCGTGCTGGGCACCCACGACCTGATGGTGCACGATTACGGCCCCGGCCGCCGTTTTGCCAGCGTACATGTGGAGATGGCGGCGGAAAACGACGTGATGCAGAGCCACGACATCATCGACAACATCGAACGGGATTTCCAGGAGAACGACCACATCAGCCTCATCATCCATTACGACCCCATCCTGACGGGCGACGACGCGGTGGGCACGGCCCGGGAGTGGGTGAAGGAGCTGGTGCGGAGCATTTCGCCGGAGCTTTCCATCCACGATTTCCGCATGGTGCAGGGGCCGTCCCACACAAATTTGATTTTCGACACCGTGGTGCCGCACAATTTTCCGCTTTCGGACGCCGCGCTGCGCAAACGCATCCAGAGCCTTGTGGAGACGCACGACGCGGGCGAAACGAAATATTACGCCGTGGTCACCATCGACCACAGCTACGCGGCCATCCCCGGCGCGTGCAAAACAGACGGAAAGGAATGAGCCGCCCGCCTTTTGGGGCGGCCAAAGGATACGGAAAGGGAAGGGAAAGAACATGGAATTCAAAATCTCGGATAAGATGCGCAATATGAAGCCGTCGATCATCCGCGAGATACTCAAGCAGATGAGCGACCCGACGCTCATCAGCTTTGCGGGCGGGAACCCGGCGGCGGATTCATTCCCGGCGGAGGACATCGCGCGCTTTTCGGACGAACTGCTGCGGCAGGACCCTGTGGCCGCGCTGCAGTATTCGGTGTCGGAGGGCGTGCCCTCGGTGCGCGAAGCCGTGCGGGCCTTTGCCAACCGGCGCGAACGGGTGGCGAAGGAAAACGACGGCGTGCTCATTACATCCGGCAGCCAGCAGATCCTGGATTTCGCGGCCAAATGCCTTTGCAACGAGGGCGACGTGGTGGCTGTGGAAAACCCGGCGTTCCTGGGGGCGTTCAACGCGTTCCGCAGCAGCGGCGCGCGCCTGGCCGGCGTGCCGATGGAGGACGACGGCGTAAACCTGGCCGCGCTGGAGGCCGTGTTTGCCGCGCCGGAAAAGCCGCGCTTTTTCTACTGCATCCCCAATTTCCAGAACCCCACGGGCAAGACCATGAGCCTTGCCAAGCGCAGGGCCGTCTATGCGCTTGCGGTGCGGTACGGCGTGCCCGTGCTGGAGGACGACCCCTACGGGGAGCTGCGCATCGCGGGCGAGCCGGTGCCGTCCATCAAAAGCATGGACACCGAGGGCGCCGTTATCTACGCGGGCAGTTTTTCCAAAATTTTGTGCCCGGGCATGCGCCTTGCGTACTGCGTCTGCGACAAAAAGCTGATGGCCGCCTTTGTGGTGGCGAAGCAGTGCAGCGACGTGCACACCAACGTGTGGGCGCAGCGTGTATGCGAGGCCATGCTGACGCGCACGGATATGGACGCGCACATCCGGGAGATACGCAAAATTTACGCGGCCAAGGCGGCGCTGATGATGGAACAGCTGGATGAAAAGTGCCCGCAGGTCCGTTATACGCGGCCCGAGGGCGGCATGTTCATCTGGGGCACGCTGCCCGAAGGAGCGGACATGCCCGCGTTTGTGCGGGAATGCCTTGCGCGCAAGCTGGCGCTTGTGCCGGGCAACGCGTTCATGGTGGACGAAGAAGCGCCGTGCGGCAGCTTCCGCATGAATTTTTCCACCCCCACGCCGGAGAACATCGTGAAGGGTGTTTCCGTTATGGCCGGGGTGCTTGCCGCGCAGGGGCTCTGACATGCAGGCGGGATAAAAACAAACCAGAGCGGCGCTCCCTTTCAAAGAGGGAGCGCCGCTCTGGTTTTCTGCATCAGCCGGAGCGCACGGCTCACAGCGCCAGCTCCACGCCGCGGCCCGTGCGCTTGTACGGCGTGTAGCGGATGCCCACCATGTCGAACATCCGTTTGCTGGCGATCACGGAATCGGAATCCGCGTATTTGTCTTCGTAATAGATGACCTGTGAGATGCCGCTCTGGATCAGCGCCTTGGCGCATTCGTTGCAGGGGAACAGCGTGGTGTAGATGCGCGCGCCCTTCAGGCTGCCTGTGCCGGAGGCATGGTTCAGTATGGCGTTCAGCTCGGCGTGGCAGACATACATGTATTTGGTTTTCAGCGGTTCGCCCTCGCGCTCCCAGGGCATGTCGTCGTCGAAGCAGCCTGTGGGCATGCCGTTGTAGCCCATGGACAAAATCTTGTTTTCGCGGCTGACGATGCACGCGCCCACCTGTGAGGTGTTGTCCTTGCTGCGCTGCGCGGTGAGCAGCGCCACGCCCATAAAATATTCGTCCCAGGAAATATAATCCGTCCGTTTCAAAGCAGGGCCTCCTTGATCTGTGTATGATGTTTGCACGGGAACACCGCGCGTCAATCCGTCATGGGGCTGACGCCGTCCAGATAGTCCACGGCGGCCAGCGCGGCCACAAGGCCGTCGCCCACGGCGTTGGCCACCTGCAGCGGCTTGCCCGTCATGTCGCCCGCGGCGAACAGGCCGGGAATGTTGGTGCGCATGGCGGCGTCTGTTTTTACAAAGCCGTTTTCCAGCGCAAGGCCGGGCACCAGCGCGTCCGGCGGCGTGGCCGCGCGCAGGATAAAAACGCCCTGTACGGGCAGCGCGGCGCCGCCCACGCGCACGGCCTCCACGGCGGCCCCGCCCTCCACGGCCTCCACGCGCCCGGCCCGGAAGGCCACGCCCGCTTCCAGCGTGTCGGGCCTGCGGCCCGCGATGTAGGTGACGGAGCAGCCGATGCCGTGCAGGAAATTGGCCTCCTGCGGCGCTTCGGGGGAAAGCCCCCACACCGCTACCGCGCGCCCGCGGTACAGCATGCCGTCGCAGGTGGCGCAGTAGGAAACGCCGCGGCCCAGCAGCTCGGCCTCGCCGGGCACGGGCTTTGCCTTGGAAACGCCGCAGGCCAGCACCACGGCGCCCGTTTCCAGGATATCGCCGTCCAGGTTGACCATGAAGCGTCCGCCGAACGGCATGACGTTGCCCGCGCGCCCCTTGCGCAGCACAGCGCCCGCGTCCCGGGCGTGCTGCGTAAAGCGCTCCATCATCTGTTTGCCGGACAGCCCCGGCATGCCCAGATAGTTGTCCACCTGCTCGGCCTTGGCCAGCAGCGTTTCGCCGCTGTGCACCACCAGCACGGTCTTGCCGCGCTGGCGCAGGTTCAGCGCCGCCGAAAGCCCCGCTGGGCCTGCGCCGACGACAATGCAGTCAAAATTCGTTTCCATTTGTACTCCTTATCCGGTGTGGTCACAGCGCCACAACGAGCGTGCCGACGGTGATGAGCACGCCGCCCAGCAGCGTTTTGAGCGTGAGCTTTTCCCCCAGGAAAAGCGCGGCCAGAAGAAATGTGAGGATGAGGCTGAATTTGTCGATGGTGACGACCTTTGCCACCTGCCCCACCTGCAGCGCCTTATAATAGCACAGCCAGCTTGCCCCTGTGGCAAGGCCGGAGAGCATGAGGAACACAAGGCTTCTGCCGCCGATGTCCTTCATGCCGGACTGCGCCCCGGTGATGAACACCATGCCCCAGGCCATCACAAGCACGAAGATGGTGCGGATGGCCGTGGCCAGGTTGGAATTGATGCCCTGGACGCCGATCTTGCCGAGGATCGCCGTCAGGCTGGCGAACAATGCGGAAAGCCCCGCGTAAACGGCCCACATGAAAAAGCCCCCATTTCTTTGTGCGGGCGTGCCCGGCCGCACCGGGCGCCTTTGCGTTTATTATACAGCAGCACGGGGCAAAAACACAAGCGGCCGCGGCCGTTTCGGGCCCTTCCGCGCGTGTTTTTTTGCCGCCGGGCAGGAAGGCGCCCGCGCCGGCGGGGCAGGGGCGCTTCCGCAAATACGGCCGCCGGGCGCGGGCGCCCAAAGGCGTGCCTTCACGCGCCGCCGCGCCCGCCGGGCCGGGGCCTATTCCACATATGCGGGGACGGCGTTTTCCGGCATGGGGCAGGTGTAGCCGTCCGGGCAGCTTTGCGCGTGCTGCTCTCTGGCCAGGGCCAGAAGCGCGGGGTCCGCTGCCGCGCGCGCGCCCGCCAGCGCCATGGCTGCCGCCGCCGCCAGCATGCCCTTGAAGCCCAGCGGGCTGCAGCTCTGCGCGGCCATCTGCCAGGTGTGGCCGCCCGTGCCCAGCGCCCCGGCGGCGTAGTAGCACTGAGCCGTGGGCGCGCAGTAGCTCACGTCGCCCACGTCGGTGCTGCCGGGCTCGGCGGTTTTGGGGTCGTAAAAGAACGGCGCGATGCCGTCGTCCAGGTCCTTGCCCGCATAATGGGACAGCGGCAGGTCCGTGGCCGAGAGCGTGGAGGCCAGGTTGTCCGCGCGCTCCCCGGCGGAGAGCGTGGCGGCGAACTGTGCGGCCAGCGCCCGGTCGGCTTCGTCCCAGGCGGGCGCGCCCACCTCCCGCATGCATTGCCACAGCAGCTCGGACAGCGCCCTGTTGGGCACATAGTCGGAGAAGCCGTCCACCTCGCGGATGGTGAGCGCCGTGCCCGTCATCAGCGCGGCCCCCCGGGCCACATCGTCCACACGCCGCTTGATGTCCAGCATCTGGGCCACACGGGGCGCGCGGATGTAGTAATGCACGCAGGCGCTCTCCTGCACCACGTTGGGGGCGGCGCCGCCCACATCGCGGTAAGCGTAATGCAGCCGCGCCTCGGGGGTGATGTGTTCCCGCAGATAGTTGCAGCCCACGTTCATCAGCTCGGCCGCGTCCAGCGCGCTGCGCCCGGCAAAGGGCGCGCCCGCCGCGTGGGCCGTGCGTCCCTTAAAGCTGTACAGCACGCCCGTCACGGCAAGGCAGCCCTGCCCGCTGACGTAGTTCGCGGGGCCGGGATGCCAGGCGAACACCGCATCCACCTTGTCGAAATATCCGGCGCGGGCGAAAAACACCTTTCCGCCGCCGTCCTCCTCAGCCGGGCAGCCGAAGTATTTGACGGTGGCGCGCAGGCCGGTTTCGAGGCAGTAGTCCTTCAGCGCCACGGCTGCGGCAAAGCTGCCCGCGCCCAGCAGGTTGTGCCCGCAGCCATGGCCTGCCGCGCCCTCGCAAAGCGGCGCTTTTTCAGCGCGGCCCGCCTGCTGGGAAAGCGCGGGCAGCGCGTCGTATTCGCCCAAAAAGGCGATGACCGGCCCTTCGCCGCCCCATGTGGCGACGAAAGCCGTCTCCATGCCGCAGGGGCGGCGCTCCAGCGCAAAGCCCTCGGCCTCCAGCGCGGCGCTGATGGCGGCGGCGCTCTGCGTTTCGCGCCAGTTCGGCTCCGCAAAGCCCCAGACGGCCCTGGCCAGCGCAATGGCGCTTTCCTTTTTTTGTTCCACCCATTCGGTGATGCGTTGTGCTTCATTCATGTTTTTCACGTCCTCTGTTCCGGGCGGCGCGCTGTGCGCCGCGGTATGCCTTGTGCCTGCAAAAACAGCCAAAAGCTATTTCTTAGAATACCACATTTTGCCGCGGAGGGGAACAGCCGCGCAAAGCGGCCGCCCGCGGTGCGCCGGGAAGGCCGCGCGGCCGGGCGGAAAAATATCCCGCGCCGGGGCGCTGTTCAAAGTTTAGAGATAAATGCGTGGTAGAATAATAAAGGAAGGAAGCATCACACGGCAGGCACGCCCCGCTGCGCGGGGCGTTGGGAAAGGCGGCGGGCCATGAAGGAGCTGTATCTCGTAACAGGCGCGACGGGCCATCTGGGCAATACCGTTGCGCACAGGCTGGCGCGCGCGGGCAGGCAGGTGCGCGCGCTCGTTCTGCCGGGGGAGGAGCACGCGCCCCAGCTCCCCGGGGGCGTGGAGGCCGTGGCGGGCGACGTGCGCAGCCCGGCCTCGCTGGAGGCGCTGTTCGCGGGCGCGGAGGGGCGGGACGTGACGGTCATCCACTGCGCGGGCATCGTGAGCATCGCCTCCCGGTTCGACCAGAACGTTTATGACGTAAATGTGACGGGCACAAAAAACGTGGTGGACGCCTGCGTGCGCCGCGGCGTGAAAAAGCTGGTGCATGTAAGCTCGGTGCACGCGCTGCCGGAAAAGCCCGGCGGCGCGCCGGTGTCGGAGACGGACGTGTTCAGCCCCGGCGCGGTGGTTGGGCTGTACGCCAAAACAAAGGCCGCGGCCACGGCCTATGCGCTGGCGGCCCGCGCGCGGGGGCTGGACGTCCGCGTCGTGCATCCCTCGGGCATCTGCGGCCCGTATGACTACGGCCATGGACACCTGACGCAGCTGGTGCAGGATTTCTGCACGGGCCGTCTGGCCGCGGGCGTGGACGGCGGTTATGACTTTGTGGACGTGCGCGACGTGGCGGCGGGGATACTGGCCTGCTGCGAGCGGGGGCGGCCGGGGGAGTGCTATATCCTTTCCGGCCGGTACTGCACGGTGCGGGACGTGCTGGCCATGCTGCACCGCATCACGGGCCGCAGGCGGGTGCGGGTGATGCTGCCGCTGTGGCTGGCCAGGGCTGCGGCGCCTCTTTCCGAGCAGTATTACAGGCTGCTGCGCCAGCCGCCGCTGTACACGGCGTATTCGCTGTACACGCTTTCGTCGGGCGCGCGCTTTTCCCATGCGAAGGCCGCGCGGGAGCTGGGCTATACCACGCGCCCCTTCGGCACGACGCTGGCCGACACCGTGGCGTGGCTGCGGCGGCAGGGGCGCATTTGAGGGGCGCGGCTGTAAAGTTTTTTTCCTGCCGTGAAAAGCCGGAAAAAGGGCGGCGGGCCACGCCGCAGGGGGGGATAAGCGGAGCAGGAGCGCCGTTTATCCCCCCTTGATTTATTTTTAAGAATTTCTTAAAATTGTGTAGTTGATTTGGTGTGTCAAATCGTCTTATAGATAGAGATGAAAGCCCTGCGGAAGAGCGGGCGCTCAATGGGGAGTTGTGCGGCATGCGTGTTTGTATCGTGATCCCGGCGTACGAGCCGGGCGGGGAGTTCGTTCCCTATGCGCAGGAGGTGCTGGCGGCGGGCCTTGGCCCGGTGCTTGTAGTGGACGACGGCAGCGGGCCGGCGTATGCGCCGGTATTCGCGGCGCTGGCGGAGATGGGCTGCACGGTGCTGACGCACGAACAGAACCGGGGGAAGGGCGCGGCCCTGAAAACGGCTCTGCGCTGGTACGGCGCGCATGAGGACGGCTGCGCGGGCATCGTGACGGCGGACTGTGACGGCCAGCATACGGTAAAGGATGTGCGCCGCGTGTGCGAGGCCATGGAGGCCTGCCCGGGCACGCTGGTGCTGGGCTGCCGTGATTTCGGCCCCGGCACGCCCGCGCGCAGCGCAACAGGCAACCGCGTCACCTCGGCGGCCATGCGCGTGCTGTACAACATTGATTTGAAAGATACGCAGACGGGCCTGCGCGGCATTCCGAACGGGATGCACAGGGACCTGCTGGAGGTGCGCGGCGAACGCTACGAATACGAGCTGAACATGCTCATCTACGCAAAGCAGCGCAGCATCCCGTATACCATCGTGCCCATCGAGACGGTGTATTTCAACAACAACGAGGGCAGCCATTACCGCACCGTGGCGGATTCCGCGCGCATCATCCACCAGCTGGGCAGCGGGCTGGTGCAGTACGCCATGTCCGCCGGGCTGAGCGTGGTGGTGGACGTGTTTGTATACTGCGTGCTGGTGAAATGGCTGCTGCTGGGCCTTCCGCTGGCGCCGCGCCTGTTTTTTGCGGCGGTCATCGCGCGCACGCTCTCCAGCGTGGTGAACTATACCTGCAACCGCCGTCTGCCCTATGTGCAGAACAAGAAGATCGGCCCGACGGTGGCAAAATACTACTGTCTGTGGCTGGCGCAGCTGATGCTGTCCTTTGTGGGCGTGTGGGCGGCGTGCACCGGGCTGCACATGGACGACATGCTGGCCAAGCTGCTGGTGGACGCGCTTCTGGCCGTGGCCAGCTACCAGGTGCAGCTTCGCTGGGTGTTCAGTGAAAAGACGCCGCGGCCGGTGCTTTACGGAAGCGGCGAAGCCATGGCCGCGAAGCGGACAACCGCACAGGGTGGTTTCGCGCAGCGAAATGCCGCGCCTGATTTTGCGCGGCAAACCCAAAAGGCGGGGCCGATGACCGGACGCGCGGTTTCGCCGCAGGCGAAACCGCGCTGACAAAAAACAGGCACGGCAGGGCCTCGTTGCGGCGCCCTGCCGTAATTTATATATTGGAGTAGATGAAGGGAGGAAGCTGATATAGACAACAGGATTTATGGATATATCCGGGTTTCAACCAGAGAACAGAACGAAGAACGGCAGGTCATCGCCATGCGGGAAGTCGGGGTGCCGGACAGAAATATTTATGAGGACAAACAGTCGGGCAAGGATTTTGACCGCCCGCAGTATAAAAAGCTGCTCCGAAAAATAAAAAAAGACGATCTGCTCTATATCAAGAGCATCGACCGTCTGGGGCGCAACTACACAGAAATTTTGGAGCAATGGCGGTTCCTCACCAAAGAAAAAGGCATTGATATTGTGGTGCTGGATATGCCCCTGCTGGACACCCGGAGGGGAAAGGATTTGCTGGGTACTTTCCTCAGCGACATTGTACTGCAGGTGCTGTCCTTTGTAGCGGAAAACGAGCGCACCAATATCCGCCAGCGGCAGGCAGAGGGAATTGCGGCGGCAAAGGCCAGGGGGATTCGGTTCGGCCGGCCGCCCAAACCGCTGCCGGACGGTTTTCATCAGGCATACCAGCAATGGAAAAGCGGTGCGCTTACAGGTACGGCGGCGGCCCGAATGTGCAAAATGCCGTTGTCCACGTTCCGCTACCGGGCAGAGATTTACGAAAATGTCCGATTGTTGTAACAGATACCTTTTTACAAAAAAGTGTACCTTTTTGTAAGGCCCGATGCGGCAGCCAAAACAACAACTATAATCTTGAAAAGAGTCGTTTTTTATGCTATCGTAATACTAAAAGATGTTTGTATGTAATTTACAAAAAGGTACACTTTTTGATAAGGAGGGCCATGCTGTGGGAAACATATCCGGAAATACACAGTATGAAAGCAACAACACTGTATGTACAGATACGATTTGTAAGAAACTGAAAATGATATTTTCAGTATTATTTTTTGCTCTGCTCTGCATTCTGGGGCTTCTTGTTTCATCCACTTACAGTATCCTCGTCAACTGCACCGCGCTGCTATGCCTGCTGCTGTTCCTGATTGTTGGCGGCAGGCTGGCGGACCCAATCGACCGGCTCTCTGCAAAGAAATTCAATGCCCTGTTTGTTTTATTGCTGGGTTCCGCTTTTGCAGTGAGCATTTATCTGGCATATGAAATGCGAATTCATCTGCCGGGAGATACAGACATTATTTTTGCTTCCGTTGCCGACTTATTGCGTGATGGAAAGCTGAATGAAGCCAATCCGCGCATTGACGCGATGCATTATCCCGGGCTTGGGCTTTATACGAACAATGACTATTTCTGCCGGTACCCCAACAACATTGGCCTGCTGATGCTTTATGCAGGTGTGTACGCCTTTGGCGGGAAAACGGGGCTCCCCGCAAGTACGGATGCGGGACATTTGCCGGCAATTGTTATGACCTCTTTGGCGGTGGCCGTGACCATACTTCTGGTATGTCTTTGCATTAAAATTGTATTTAAGAAAAACAGCTATGCGCTGTTTACACTGCTTTTATGCTATGCTTTCCTGCCCTTTGTTTTCAGTATCCCGAATTTTTATACCGATCTTTGGGTTTTGCCTTTTACGGCAGGCGGGGTTTATTGTTACTTAAGCAACAAATTTTCCGCCGCTCCAAAGGGATGGCGCGGTTTCCTTGCCGGGCTGCTGCTTTCTGTTGGTGTGCAAATGAAGATAACAGCGGCCATTGGGTTTGTTGTGATCGTGCTCGATCTGCTTTTGGGCAGGCATGTGCATCGATGGAAAAACCTTGCTTTATTATTCCTTGGCTTTTTCCTTTTTTTATTCGCTTTTACAGCATGGTACCGATACAGCGGTATCATAGATTTTACCAGAAGCGATGAAATCGGCGCGCCGTGGAATCTCTGGGTTTTGTTTGGAAGCCATGACAAGGGCGGCGACACGGAAATTTATAAAGATACTGCTTTTGCGGCTGCGTTCCCGACAATGGAAGAACGTTCGGCTGCAATTTGGAAGCGCATCTTTGAGAATTACCGGTCGTACTCTTTTTCTGAATTTCTGGAATTGCTCCGCAATAAACTTCTGTTTGCCTGGAACAACAGCATGTTCGAGAGCAGCGAGTATCTGCTGTGGCCGATCGATTCAAATTGGACGTTTTATATAACACAGCCGCAATTTCTGCCCACACAGCTGATACGCGCTTACAGCACCATTTATATGCTGTTTTTATATGCTGCGAATATCCTGAGCGCGGGCGTTGCACTGTTTCGGAAGAAAATAAATTTTACATTTATTCCCAACCTTTTCGTTTTCGGAACGATGCTCTATCTTCTGATATTTGAGAATGCGCCCCGCCGTGCGATGATTGCGGTTCCATTTATGATATACAACGTAATATTTTTATTGTCACAATGGCGTGACAAGCCGGACGGTGCTCAATTGGCGGAGCGCTTTCGCATGCGCATCCATAAAAACTGAATTTTGGTTTTACATTGTGACAGGAAAGGGATGCAAGGACTTGACAAAGCTTGAAAAAGGAATACTGGAATTGCTTCAAAAGCACATGGCGAAAATTGGATTTTTCACATTGCTGTTTTTTTCCATGCTATTGCGCTGGGTGCTGCTCCCTTATGGGTCGAACGATTTTCTGGATTTTTTACGGCCCTGGTATGAGGAGATCCGCGCATCGGGCGGGATGGCGGCATTGAAAAACGAAATTGGCGATTACAATTATTTATACCGTTTTTTGCTTGCGGTATTCTCGTACATCCCGAACCCCATGATTGCCGTAAAACTGCTCTCCTTACTGTTTGACTATATAGGCGCGGCGGGCGGCGCGTTTTTGGTTTGGACGCTTTTGGCTGATTCACCGTCTGTCCCGCTTTCATCGCGGCGCTTCTATGCCGGCGCAACGGCAATTGCACTGCTGTTTTGTCCCACGGTATTGTTGAATGCCGCAGTGTGGGCGCAATGTGATTTTATGTATGTTTCATGCCTGCTATTTTGCCTTGCCTTTTTTTGGCGGGAACGCTATTTTTCTGCGTTCATCTGGTACGGGCTGGCGTTCAGCTTTAAATTGCAGGCTGTTTTTTTGCTGCCTGTTCTGTTTCTCCTTTACATACATCGAAAAAATTTTTCCGTTTTGTATTTTTTGCTGATTCCCGGCACGCTCCTCGCAACCGGTTTTCCGGTGATTCTGGCCCGGTGGACAGTAGTGGGGCCCGCCGCGCTGCTGGAGCCTTTCCAGGTATATTTCAGCCAGACCGGCACCTATCGAATTCTGACGCTTAATATGCCAAATGTCTACTCTTTTTTAAGCGGGATGGAGTATCAGATCAATATACATATCGCCGACATATACAACTACTGCCGGTTGGCGGGGATTCTGTTTACGCTTGCTCTGTTGGGCGGCGCTGTGCTGTTTTTTCTGGTTAAAAATTGGGATTTGGATGCAAAAGGATATTTATTATTCAGTATCTTTTCGGTTTATACATGCATTATGTTTTTGCCTTCCATGCATGAGCGGTATGGATTCTGTGCGACGATTCTTTTGCTCCTATACTATATTCTCTATCGAGAGCTTGGAAAATGGATTCTTACATACCTTTTTGTTGAATGTTCTGTATATGTTGCCGTGTTAACTGAACTTTCACTTCTTCCAGGTTTCAATATTTTGGCTTATATAAATTTAGCTGTATATGCCCGGTTTGCCATTGAGATGTATCGTCATTTTTCTTCGACAACATTTCAAAAGGGGAAAGCTTTGTACAAAAGCATGGTTGGGAGCCATCAACACCCGAGTGGCCGGATGAAGCAGTATGGCAGTCATTCTAAATGAATTTGACAGACGGGCTGAAAACAGAAGACCCATCCGTGCTTTTTTGCAAGGCCCAATGAGGTGTCAAAACAACGGCTGTATCCTTGAAAACAGCCGCTGTTTATGCTATCGTATAGACATGTATAATTTGCAAAAGGTACACTTTTGGATAAGGAGGCCCATACTGTGGAGGGCATGGGTATGGCTATAATGGAAGTTTTGCTGCCGGTTATTTTTTTGAATGTGTGCGGGATGCTGCTCAAAGCCAAATTTGGCCTTGACGGCGCGGAAAGCTACCTCATCGCGCTCATGGGCGTTCTCTCTTTTCTCTATATCGGCGGTATTTTTAATTTGCTTTTACCGGCGGCCGCGGGGATATTTATCGGAATACTTCTATTACTGCTTGCAGCTGTGAAAAAAAGCCGTTCTCAAAAGCGCTCTCTGGCTGCTGTATGCGGGCTAAAAGAATACTTTAACCCATTTGTCCTTTTGAACAATTTATCCTGTCTTGTTTTTACCGTTATATTTTCCATTAGCAATCCGCTGTTCTATTATTGGGATGAACTGGCTTTTTGGGGAACTTCGGCGAAAGCCACAAAGCTTTTAGACCGCCTGTACTCCATTTGGCCCACGCCGCTGCACAATCATCTGCCACCCTCAAATGCCCTGTTGAATTATTTTTTTAATTTTTTCTCAGTGGATTTTCAGCCGTATATCCTGTTGCTTTCTTATGCGTTCTTATTCTTCGCGGTGTTTTCGGCGGTAGCCGAACTTGCATACCGCAAAAGCGGCAGTCTGCCTTTTGCAGTCGTGACATATGTATTATTGTTGCTTTCTCCGTTCATGTGTGTGGCACATAAGGAATTGTTGAATTACGAATCTCTGCTGTATGCTTATGGCACGGCCATGGTTGATTTTAACATAGCTGTGGTTTTTTTATCGGCCATAGCGCTGTATTTGAGCAGCCCGGCAAAAAAATGGTATTTGCTGCCTCTCGTTTTTCTTGTAAACATGAAAAATACAGGTGTGTTTTTTGCTTTGCTCGCGGTATGCGTGATACTGTGCCTTGCGGCGTTCGACGCGCGGGCGGGAAAGCGGCTGACGGAAACAGTGAAAAACGGTGCGCTCATGCTTCTGGTTGTTGTTCTTGCGTATGGCTCCTGGTTTGTTCACCTCAGCGCGTTTGAACTCGCCCCGGCGCAGCCGGTCGTCCTTCAGGACCCGGCCTATTTACAGGAGCAGGAAGAGCTCGTCAGGGTAGACGAGACCATTGACCAGAATGTACTCTCTATTTTGGTTCCTCCGCTTCGCTCTGAGCGTTATAACGCTGTAATGGAAACGATGCGCAAGGCCTTTTTGCTGGAGAAGAGCAACCTTTTTATGCCGGACCGGTACTTTGCTGCGGTGCTGGTTGCCGCAGGAGCGTTGGTTTCCGTTTTATCCTCAAGAGGGAAGCGGCTTCGGGCTTTGTGCGTGTTGTCGGGAATTGCGGTTGGCTGTTATGTATACTGTGCTGTCATCAGCTATTTTATTTCATATTACCGGGACGATATGATAGAGTATCCCCGTTACATGAGCAGCTATTATTTCCTGTGGGTATATACAATTATACTTCTTGCCGTGACAGGTGAAAACGGAAGGCGCGGTAAGCAGACCGTGTTCTGTGCGGTTTCGCTGGTTACTTTACTGTTGATCGGAAAAACAGGCCTTGATTATACATCCATCGATGCACCGGATACGCCCTATCTGGAGTATATGGAAACAGAACAGTATGTACGGCAAATCAAGGGCAGTATTGAAAAGGACGATAAAGTATACCTTGTTCTTCCGGACCAGTATACATGGGAATATATAAAGTACGGGTATCATCTGCTGCCGGCCATCTGTAATCAGGATACAAAAGGCACCGGAATTGATTTTACAATCAGCTTTAGAGAAAAGCTTGAGGCTGGCAGCGACAGACGGTATTATAACATTGCTTCGCCTCAGCTATATGCCCGCCTGATGACGGAATATTTTGATTATGTATATGTTGTGAGACCCGATGAGGAATTCAGAGAAAGCTATTCGCATCTGTTTTCAGATGGTATGACGGAGGGGACACTATACAAAATTACAGAACAGAACGTTCCGATGCAGGTGGTTTGATGAAAAGAAAGAAAAATATTTTGTGCCCGCTGCGCTCCACACGGCTGGAGAGCGCTAAAGGTCTGCTCCTTTGTTATGCGGTCTGTGTGATTTTGTTTCTGGGTTTTAAGCTTTGCGCGGGCCTGTGGGTTTTTTACGGGTTCCAAAATGGACGATACGCACAGCGGAATCTGACCTTAAATGATTTTGAACAGTATGGCGTTGAGCAGCTTGATGATATGACGATGGTAAACGCCACGGACGATACACAGCTTTGGATTACAGAGAATATATATAATCTGTATGTCGATTGTGATTTTTCTTATGACCCGGGGGAGTTTCTGGCTTTTTATTCATACAAAGCGGACGGCGTCTTCAGCGCGGAGAGATGCGTAAGGGGGAAGCAGTATGGAAGGTATTATGTTTTTGAATTTCCAATAGGGACAAACCAGATTCGTGTTGACACGGGGGTTCATCCTTCCATTACAGTATCTTTTCAGGAAATCTTGGCAAATAAATACACATTCAATACTGTTATGCGTTTTTCTACCGGGGAGCTGTTTTATCTGCTTGCGGTGCCGGGAGTGATTTACGGAGTGCTGGATTTGATATCCGGTATAAAAATAAAAGGTAACACCGCACAATTCTAAGTGTCGGATCGCGCCGGCGGATTTTTGTGACAGTTGCCGGAAAATCTGCAAGCGAGGCGACGCTTAAGGCATCAGCCGTGAATTGTGCGGTGTTGCCAAAAGAAAAACGGGCCGTATTGTTTTGAAAAAATACCTTATTCCGGCTTATAGGAAGTTAGCTGTACATGTTCGTTTCGCCATGGAGCCGTATCGTCATTTGGCTTCGGAAACGTTTTAAAAGGAAAAAGGCAATAGGGAATGAAATAGGATTCACGTTTGTTTTTTTACAGCTCATATATAGCGTGTTCACAGCCGCAGCGGTTTTCCGCTGCGGCTTTTTCTTTTGGCCGATTCCGGAAAACCGGACGCGCGGGAGCGTACAATGGGGATAGGGTGAGCGGGGCGGATGACAAGACGACGCACACAAAATGATATTTTCGGACTTTGTCAACGCCCCGCCGTCCGAAAGCGGGGGGGGACGCGCCCGCCGGTTTTTGCGCAGAAAAAACCGGATTGAAAACGAGGAGGGCCGGGGTGCGAGCGCGGGGCCACATTTGAGCAAAGCGAAAATGGGGGGAGCGAGCACGTTGCCCCCAGTGGGGGCAACGACCGGCTGCGCCGGTTTTTGCGCAGCAAAAACCGAGTTGAAAACGAGGAGGCGAGCATACGAGCGCGAAAACTGCAAAAAGCGACAACAGCAAAACAGCGGTGCGGGGCGGCGAAGCCGGGGCCGCGAAGCAGACGGCCGCACAGGGGGATCTCGCGCAGCGAAATGCCGCGCCCGATTTTGCGCGGCGAACCCAAAAGGCGGAAGGGCCGCACGCGCCCGTTCCGGCTTCGCCGCAGCGGGACGCGGCCGAAGGGGGGCAGGCGCGGCGCTCCCCCGCGCCGGACGCTGACGCCGCCTGTGCACAGAGCGCGCAGGAGCTGCTGCAGGCGGCGGCGCGCGCGGCCGTACAGATGCTGGTGCGGACCGTGGACGACGAAAACGCCACGCTGCCCCAGCGGATGGACGCGGCAAAGACCATACTGGACCGCGTATACGGCAAGGCCTCGCAGCCCATTGAAGGGAACGGCGGCGCCGCGGTACAGGTCGTAATGTCAAAAGAAGTACGGGAGCTGATGGGCTGATGCAATGGGACATCGGGAAGCCGAACCCGAGGCAGATCGAATTTTTTAAGGCGCGCGCACGCTTTATCGCATACGGCGGGGCGCGCGGCGGCGGCAAAAGCTGGGCGGTGCGCAAAAAAGCCGCCGGGCTGGCGCTGTCTTACCCGGGCGCCGGCATTTTGATCGTGCGCCGCACGTTCCCGGAGCTGCGGGAAAACCATATCCTGCCGATGACGGCGGACCTTGCGGGCATTGCCCGGTACCGGGAAACGGAAATGAATATGAACTGTTGGAAGATACAACAGTATACCCCAGCGGCAGCCCGAACGCCCGCAGCCGTATGGAAATCCACATGGGCGAGGATGCCATGACAACGGCCGAGTTCGAGGCCGCTTTTATGGATGAGGCCGCGACGGCGAAAATCCGATTGACAAAAACGACGGACGAGGACAACACGAAAATCGTGTTTGATACGGTGTACCAGCACTATTGCCTTGTGGCGAGCATTGGCAAAAAGCGCGTGAGCAAAACAGACATTGCCACCGGGCAGGTCGTTGAAGAAATGCACCTTGTGGCCGAGCTGGAGCAGCGCACCTACATCGAACAGCAGCTTGCCGCGCTGGGGCTGTAAAGGAGGCATGGCGTATGGCAATTTTTAAGGGCCGCGTGCGGGTGCGGTACGGGTACAGCCGGTGGGGCTATACCCGGAACAACGGCAAGGGC
>ENA-OWPN01000659-OWPN01000659.1-human-gut-metagenome-genome-assembly--contig:-NODE-659-length-43198-cov-60.556220_pt1 | contig 43198 bp, 84 predicted proteins | sample MGYA00248266_ERZ651850 | MGnify/ENA primary metagenome ERZ651850 (study PRJEB26924, sample SAMEA4378296) | human gut metagenome | biome: human gut; feature: human-associated habitat; material: faeces... | reverse complement strand
AAAGCTGCTGACGGGAATCGGACCCGTAAAATACAACGGTTTTATGCGGTTTGTAGGCTCCGTGTTGCATTTCGTGTTGCATATTTCCGAAGATGGTACTTTATTTATAGAAGCGTCAGAGTCAAGTTCTGGCGCTTTTATATTGAATTAGCATCCTCAATATACCAGACATTCTGCGCCCCATTATCTTGACTATGCCAGCACGCCCCCTCCAATGGACTGTCTGGTGTAGGGTCAAAATAATACCAATCGCCCGAACCGTTATCCGGGTCACATACGCTACCATTCCATCGGTGCCAGCTGGTGCAAGCATATCCATCTTTATTAAACAAGTACCAATGGTGATTTATGATACACCACTTATTAGCCGGGTAAGTTCCATCCGGTCTGCGGTACCACCAGCCGTTATTATCCTTAATCCAGCCAGTGCGTCCCTCTGTCACCCAGGTTTTCATAAATTCATCCGGGGTGCGATATAGTTTTTTGATTCCAGATGTGCTACTTCCCCAATCAGGCAATTGGAAATGTGGCTTGTCTACAGGAGACTTCCAATTTCCACCCCATTCAAGTCCCAAAGATACACCGATAGCACCTACACGGTTAAAAAATCCACCAATTTCATTATAAGCACCAGTGCCGTCATTACGAAATATATCAAAAGCTGTTCCCCACTGATGATAGGAGCTATAACTACTACCAGGCGCATTAGTTACAATGTTGCCCGGTTTAGTCCTGCCCTGGGCATATAAAGCATCTTGCTCTGCTACAGTCCGCAGTGTCTCTCCTATCTTAATTTTTAATCCCTGTTTATTACATTCATCCACCAACTGACCTGCTAAAAGCTGTAAGCGTGGATGACACAATGTGATATCTCTCATAATCATCCTCCAATTATGCTGTTCTTCTGTTGCTCTGTAATCCATCCAAGTAATACAGCCCGGTTAAGCTCATCAATAGTTAATGGACCTTTACCATTGTTATATAATCTTTTTAGTGTTGTATACATATTACACCTCCAGTTGACTTAAAATCATTGTATCTAAGGTATCTTGCAAGGTCTGCACTGTATCTCGGATATCTGGCCTACGAAGTTTAACTACCATAACGGTATCCTTCACTTCCTTGGTTTCATAATTCGGCGCTTCTTCGGTTCCGGTATTTACTGTTTCATAGGATATGGCATAATCCATTTTCTTTTGCATCTCCACCAACCGGGTAAATCCTGTTTTTACTTCCATCGGCTGACCATTCAAACCAAGTATGTAAATTTTTTCTGTGTTTGTCGCATTGAATTCTACTTCTACTGTTTCAAAACTGTCTAGGCCGGGAAGAAACGACAGGGTTAGGTAATCGCCTGATTCTTCCATCCCGTTTGTTATTAAGTCGTATTTTGTGTTGTTTGATAATTTTAATTGGTTCATTTGACTCCTTTCGTGGATATGGTTTTTATATAGCAAATAGCAATTTAGCGGAACTTAGTAGCAATACCCAAACCGGTACAAAAACTGGTATTAGTGCAAAGGGAAGCAGTATTGCGGAATACGCAATTACATTTGAAAAAGAGTTTTCTAAAATTCCTGAAGTTATTGCAACCCTTCACTCTGGCACAACCAATGCGAACTATGGCTATCTAGCCTTAATGGTATGGGATGTAACAACAACCGGATTTAAAATAAGGATTGCAAATGCGTATACCGAGACTTTTGCCCCAGATGTTACATGGGTCGCTGTTGCAAAATGATTATTTTCGCATCGTAAGTGACACATAAAACACAGCGCCATTAGCGTCTGTAACTACAAACTTAGGATTGTTATTATCCCATTCATAAGCAATTTTTTTGATACTGGTGCCAATCTTAGTGTTTAAATCATAAATCCTACCAACAACAGTATCGCCATTCCAGATGCCTAATACCCGATTGGCAGCGTCATATGATAACCCATTTACCTCGCCTTTGTTATTTATCAGATTCGCTAAATTGCTATTTGCAGTAGCAATATCTTCCTTATTTTTTGTGATTTCTTGCTGCATCGAATAAGCCAGCGAGGATGATGGAACTGTGGTTTCCGAATTTGTTTGCACAGTTGAAATCAATGTTTTCAGTGCATCAATTATCTGATTAGCTTTTTCGACTGTTTCAGCCAGTTTATTTTCTGTTTTATTAAGATTGTCAGCATCAATATCCGGTTCTGAATTATTTACATAATTAGTTGGATTATAGTTGTTCATTTTTTCTAAATCATTTATTGCCATGCTCTCCTCCTATATGCTGCATTTTAATTCCCTTAATGTCATATTGACAACTGATGTACTTGCTGTGGTCCGCATAAATAGCGATATATATATAAATCGTGTTCCGGTAATATTGGATACATCAAAACTATTCGTTTTTAAATTGCCCGATGTATTTGGTATTTCTCTCCTCCAATAATCTCCCAGTCCAGTATTGTAATCTTTTCCAGAACCGCTGGACGCTCGCATATATATGTAATCACTAACATATCCTGTGGCAAGAATCATTTCACACCCACCAGATGCGTTGGCAAGAGAATATTTCAATGTTATTCGGTTGATATTATCAAAGTTAAGTGGAACATTAAATACAATTGCCGTTGTTACATAATCTGTGCTAAGAGGGTTTTCGATATGGATGTTATCTCGCCCAAATGTCACGTCCCCCTTGTAGTATGGCAGACCCGCAGGCCGACCAAATGAGGGAAACGAGCTTATTGATTGTCCTGGTGCAAACACACCATTATAATATGGTGTATACGGGTCGTTATTTTCATATCCTTCGTAAGTTCCTACGATAGTTGTATCTCCTACCCTAATAACTACATTCCTTTTTATATTTGATGCAATAAGATTAGGTAAGCTTTCGACAAAAACATCGCCTGACATATATTTACCAGTTGTTTCTACTGTTTGTAAATCTGCGCTCGGAACAACATACTGATTACCTAATGTAGGTATATTCTGTGTTACTGTGCTACCCGCTTCATAAAATCCTTCTCCCAAAGACAGAGTCTGATTTAATTGTAGTTCATGCTTTTCAGGTTGTATAATTGGCATTGTTCCGACTTGTTCATCATCACTTCCACGGCCTAAGAATATTTTTCCTTTTTTTACGCTTGATGGAAGAGAAGTTAAATCACTTGTATCTGCATTAGCTCCATTTTTTTTTATTATGCAATCAGTCATTTTAATCAACCCATCCCTCAAATGTCCCAATATATGGACCTATTTTTACTCCCTTTTTTATTACAGCGCTTGAAATTCCCGATATGCCACCTATAAAGGTATTTCCAGTCATATAGGTTCCTTTGACCCCGGCGGTTGTTCCATTAATGGTAGGGTCAACGTATTGTGCTCCCAATGTTGGAATGTCCTGTTTTAATGTTATTGAAACAAAGTACCCTTCCGGAATAGAAAACTTTCCGTTAATGGGGAAATCATGTTCTACATTATAATAAGTAGGCATAGTTCCTTCTTGCGCATTTTCTGTTCCTGCACCAATAAAAGTCTGTCCATATTTGACATCTTCTGGTTTTGCAGTGAGATAATCATTATTAAACATACCACCATTATAGAGTATGCAGTCCGCCATTAATTACCTGCTCCTTTCACAAGAATCTGGAAATCGGAGGATGGTTTGGAACCATAACAATATAATGTAACAACTCCATTTCCACTTTCGGCTCTATCAACATATCCAAAAGCCTTTTTTCTCTCTCTGGCTACACTGGCAGTTGGGTTGTCGCCCAAATATGGACCACCAATAATAAGCCCCGTGTCCTTCTTTGCTCCCGGTACACCAACCGTTTGCGAATACGGGACAGATGTACTCCAATTTGCAGAAGGAACCATAATTCTTTTTATACCTTTGATATCTTCGATTTCTGAGTTGTTTTGTAATACAGCCTTATTGGTTTCGTTAATATCAGCAGCCGAAAAAATGTCTCCTATTTCCTGATACTCTGTTTTATCTTCAAGCGTTGTTAGGCCGGTTGACGCATCTGTGGTCATCTTATATTTTCGTAACCCAGAAAATTTGTCATTTTTAAAATTTGTTTTTAAATTCATAGCTTAATACCTCTATTTCCTATAACTTTGGTTCCCAATTTAAACGACAAATATTGTGGACCCGGATATGACTTTTCAATCAAATTACCTAAATCATAAATGATTTTTTCTATTGCATTGGCCTGATAAATTGATGTGTATGTTATCTTATCTGGGGTAAGGGGAGTGCTATCGCCTGTATAGTACGCATTTCTTATTGAAACTATATTTTTTCTTAGACGTTCCATTTCTTTATCTGTCCTATGGTCCTCAGGTTTCCAATTTAGCTTGTTGTTTGTTATATTTCTATATCCATACTGGTTGAGAACGTAAGATACCCATTTAATCGCCTGTTCGATTCGGTTGAGGTCTTTATAATCAATGTAGGCTTTGTCGGTCAATTCTATTATGTCTGTCTGTGTACGGTCAAAAATAAGGGATTCTAAATACTTACTCATGTATTTTTACCTCTGCCTTAATTTCGTTTGGAGAAAAGCTATAATTGTAGCTCTCAATGATACCGGTGCGGTATCCATCGTAATCTGTATCAATCTTAACTTTCTGTCCCAATTTTTTGTTTCCAATAAGTACATCTCCCACAACATTTTCTGCTCGCTGATAATATGCATATACACGTTCAAGCACTTGCTGAGCATTACCATTGTGTACCAACGTTGCATCTGTTACTTCGCGAATATTTTTGTTAAACACAATATCGGGATTCTCTTTAAGTATTGATGTGGTAAGATGGTTGTATTTCTTTCCGGTTAGTATTACATTTGCACCGGTTCCGGTTATGTAAGCATAGTTATCACCAAACTGACCAATGGTTCCGCCAGTTATCTCCAGGCTATGATAAGGCTCACTAAAAATAACCTCTGCTGTTCCATTCAAAGTATCATTATATAGTTCTTGTGCCTCATCCGATTTTTGATATGTATGAACTGTTAGCCGGATTCCAGTGACAATATCAGAATGCTCCAATGTAACCCCAGAAAATACTTCATCATTCAAAAATTCACCACTCAAAGCATTTTCTTGCGGATAGATAACAATTCCATCGTAATTGCTTGTATCTGCAATAGCTCCAATAGCAAAGCATATGTATACTAATGCGTTTCTTTTTGTGGTATATGGTATGTATCCATAAAGAGGAATATCTGAAAATGATTCATCCAACAAATAATTAAAATCTTCATTCTCAAATATTTTCTCTAATACTTCAGAAACCGGCTGGCCTGTATATATTCCTCCAGCGAATTCATTGCCATCCAATACGCCCACTGCATCATGCGCGTCCATATGGTAATCCGTTTTGTTTTTCCTGGCACCGTTTTTAAGATAAAAATTTCCTATAAGCTCACCGTTGAAATATAAAGTAAGTTTCTGCTTTTTCTGTAAATCAAACGGTATATTGGATGTTGTCCTGACCGTGAAATTTAATGTGTTAATACTTATGCTTTCTGATATTGCATTGATTTCTTGCAAACAGTTTTTTTCCAATAATTCGTTATCTAGAAAATCACGGTATATACCATAATCTATTCTGGTAACAAATACTGGCCTTATGGGTTTTGATGTCTGCAAAAACGTGATTTCCAGTTTGTTATATCCTCTCACATAATTATTACAAAAATATCTAACTGAATCCGGGGAAAACTCCATATCTGACAAGAGGTTATTATCCGCGTACCACTTTACTCTCATTCGTGTACAATAATCTCCAGACATCATATTAAAAGTAAAGAGCAATCCTACACTGGTGAATTTTTGATTAAAGGTTACTGTAAGCATGGGGGATTCAATTATCTTTTCAGTTGTTGATTTAGGATATAAAAACATTCCTGGATGCAAACCTATTTGGGGCTTAAGTCCTTGTATTTGCTTAACATATCCGAACAATCCTTGTTCATTTGATACTTCTGGGCTTATATATCCGTACGGGAGTGGATTATCTGGAAAATTGATATACTTTCCATTCAACAGAGAAAACCGTGGAAAGCATAGAGCATATCCGGGATAAGAAATATCATCTCGCTTTAATTCTGGAAATTCCTGCTCTATTATTGTCCCATGCGGATGTAAACCAGGGCCTGGATGAAGCCCTATTCTCGGTCTTAATCCAGGCCTTGTAATGGATGCTGTACTATTTTCTTTGGCATAAGGGGCCAAGTCGTCATAAACAATCTTTAATCCCTCAGTATTTTGTTCTGCGTCAGATAATATGGATTGCTTTAAAAACACATCACGGCCTCCTCTGCGGCTCCATAGCGGTAAAGGTAATAGATAACCCGGTCCAATGGTTACGCTGCCCTTCTTTTCCATTCTTGTTGATTTTTATTTCATCATCCCCGCTTGTTATGTATGCCTCAAACTCTTTGGTTTCCTGTCCATAAGGAAATACCATATCGTGAGACTCAACCGGAGCAGATATGATTTCATAAAACGTATCATAGTCAGCCGGATTACTTCTTTCCGCATCAATATCAAGCGTATAATTATAAAATGTACCAATGATATCCCGGTGCATCCGGTAAGACTGCAAACGTCCAGAATTTTCACTATCTGCGACTGAGAAATTCCGTTTTAAGGATTTTACCCATAGGCGGAGATTAACTCCGTCTATGGTAAATATTCCGTTCACATTCTGAGCCATTATACGCTTCCTTCCGTTACCATTCTTACACCTACACGATTCTTTTCGTTGTTTCCGAATTTGACTACAAGCTGACCAAATCTTGTACCATCAAGTATTAGATCTGCTTTAGCAATCTGGTTTCTGCTAGATTTATTGCTCTCTGCCAAAGCTTCTTTGAGAGCTTGCTTCATAGTTGACAAAGGGGATACCACTTCTGTTTCACGGTTGTTATCTCCCAAGATAGCAGCAAACATTCCAGCCCGTGGTGGTACTACTGTTCCGGTTGCAAGCATTGGCATTTTATATGGGACTGCTGCATAGGCAGACATGGGATAGGCACTTCTTCCTCCATACCCACCAGAATATCCGGCAGATGCAGCACGCTTACCAGCATTAATTGCTATTGTAGCAGCAGCTATTCCAGCAGCTAATGAAGCAGCTACAACACCAGCGCCTACACCACCAGCCAAAGCGCCCAAAGCAACCGCCAAGATTCCTACTGCTGAAGCCGCTGCCAGTATACTTGCTATGACTTTTTCTGTTGGGGACATGTTGTTCCAGTTTTTGGCCAATACAGCAATCAGCGATATTATGCCTGATATAGCAAGGACAAGTGGATTTATATTTGATACAGTTCTTGCTAAAAGTGAAATAACACGTTCTCCAATTGCTAAAAATCCTCCAAGATTGCTTATTAATTGTCCTATTCCCAATACAAATTCTGAAAACTTCCACGCTGCAAAAAATGCCAGCACTGCAAGTGTAATATTTTCCACCAATGTCTGGTTTTGACTTACCCAATCCGAAAATTTAGTCAACCATTCAACAACTTTTTCTAATGCAGCTATGATAACTGCTCCGGTCCACTCTCCTAATGGCTGTAAAAATTCTTCCCATAACCATATTCCCAATGGCTTCAGTGCATCAATCACACTATGTATTGCTTTCAGGGCTGCTGCAATTAAATCAAATACGGTTGGCAACGCTTGCTCTACTCCCCATTTTGCAATTGGAAGTAGTACATCGTTAAGAAACCACAATAGCAAGTTTCCAACATCTGATACAATAGGTTTTACAGAAATTAAAATTCTGTCAAAGCTTTCCAATAAAGGTGAAAAATCCAAATCCGCAGACCATTCTTTTAAACTTTCTGATGCCTGACGGAAAAATCCTGTTATCTCAAGAATAATATCCCCAAGATGCCTTAAAATGTTTGTTCCAGTATCTCCAGATACCCACGCCTTATCAAAGTTTGTAACTAGATTACCAACTGTATCAACCAGATTTGCAAAAGTAATTAGTAAATCATCCGTGATTGCTTTCCCATATCCTTCTACATTCCACACCTGCATAAACGATGAGCCTACATCACTTGCAAGCTGTTTAATAGCAGAAAATGTATTTTGCAACGAACTCATTACCTGTGGGCCATTTTCAAGCCATGATTCTTTAAGCGGGTCGAACAGTTTCCCAAGCGTATTCTTTATAGCCTCTGCCTGTAGCTTAATATCATTGGATACTTCTTCCGTGGTAAACATATCCTCTGGTTTAAGCTCGTTCTTATCTTCGCTTTTTTTCTTTCCAGTTGTAATCTGTATCAGCTTATCAAATGGCGCTAATGCTTTTTCTGTTTCTTTGGCTGCATCTTTGGTTTCATCCTTCGTCTTGTCCAGGCTATCAGCATAATCTTGCTGTACCTTAACCGCTTTAACAAATGTATCCTTTCCGGTTAATGCTGCCAGCAGTTGCGCTGTCCAGGTGACTGCCTGGGATAGCAAATTGATGAACTGTGCCAGGGCCGGGGCCGCGTACTCAACCAATGGGGAAAAGGCTGTAGCAAAAGAATTTTTAAGCTGGGTCATACTGGACATCAATATGGATAACGCTTTATTGGTATCATCAGAATACTGGGCCAGATTATCCATTCCCTCTTTAAGTCCGCCCGTTACTGCGGAAATGGCACGGAATACAGTGCTAAATAAGATAGATGTTGCAAGCATTCGGCCCAATCCAATTCGTGCGCCACGGGATGCTTTCTCAGTACCTTTTAATGATTTATTGAGCTTACTTCCACTTTTGCTTGCCTTCTTTTGTTCATTATCAACACCGAGCAACTTTTTCTTGTAATCCTGCATTGCTTTTTTAGCCCGCTGCAATCCTGCTAATGCCTTGTCATATGGCGCATCGCCAAGTCCATAACCAGCCTTTTCAGCGTAATACAATGCATCTTTATATTGGTCCACCTCATCTTGCAAATTGCGTACACTTGGAGCAAGACTTTGTATGGATTTAGAAGCAGATGAAAATGTATGTTTCATAATGCCTGGAATATCCTTAAAAGCCTGAGGTAGCAATTTTATATAATCCATTGTGCCGGATAGCGTTCTTTTGATATCTTCGCTTCCTGTTTTTGCACCATCCGTTTTGATTTTAGTATCTATTAATACAGTTCCATCAGGTTGCAAAGATATCACCTCACTTTAGCAACTCTGCAAAATAATCAAATTCTTCTTTAGATTTGTCAGTGGATTTTTCAAGTTCACATAGCTTTTTATTGTTCTGTAAAAACTCCTGCTCCCACTTTTCTAAGCGCTTCCCTTTTGACAGTTTCTGCCGGATAGAAAGGACCTGAGAAAACAATCCGTCCCCAATTTCCATGAACCATCCGTAGAAAGTCCACCAATGGATTATCTGGCATCCGCGTGTTTCAAACCCTGCAATCCTGTTAACCGCCGGGAAAATAATTCCTGCGTCCTGTTCCCAGTCAATTACGCGCGGTGATGGAGTATCTTCATGCACCACACCACAGTCGATAAACCATAATGCTTTTTCTGCCGCTTCTGTTAAATCCTGCGGAGGCGGGATAACGGGCCAGTAAAGAATTTCAAGCATTGCTTGTGTTTTCTCTGGGTCAGACAATTCTTCATCCGCAAAGGCTGATAAAATATCTAATATTGCCCGGAAGTCCTCACGAATTTCATAATTTACCCCATTAACAGAGAGAGAATATGGGAGGGACCACGCTGCACTCATTTAACAGGAAATGGATATTTTCCAGGACCAGCATTATACTGTTGTGTATATTTCCCGGCTTTACTTTCCATTTCCGTGAAATTTTTACCCGTTTCCTGCTCTATAATTTTTTTAACGCTCTCAAGTATCACCAGCGCCCAAGGGTCGCCATTTTCCATAGGGGTAAATGGACTGGCGATTTTGAAGAAGCCAGAAGTGTCTGCGTTAAATAGATAATCAAATTTTTCCTGAAGCGACTTTGCATATTTATTAATTATCTCTAACGACATTTCTTCCTTCTTCTTGTTATCAAGAGTTGTTTTTAATTCCATCCACATATCCTCGAATGCTTTATACACATTCTGCTGCCGCTCGAATATGTCAAGGTCGGTTGGAACAAATTTGAAAGTTGCCAGCACATCTCCATGCTGGTCCGTAAAATCGTAGTATTTAACTGGGCTTTCAATATTTATTGGAATATTAGGCATAATTTATCCTCCTTTACTCTGACAAAGAAGCTCCATCAGCCGTAAAAGTCATCGTTGTAGGGTTTACAGCGCCAAGAGTCCTATCACCTACATAGTGCACCGTATGCGTTGCAGAAACACCTTTCAGGCCTCCTGCAAAGTCTCCCAACTCAACAACACCCTCCTGCACCCATGCACGCATATTTCCGGTACTATCGGTTTTGTATCGCTTTACACAGAGATATTTCAATCTCAAATCTGACAGAGTTGCCCTTTCTTCCATGAGCGTATCTATCTTCTGAGCGTATTTACTTTCTCCAGATACATTGGTTGGGTCCACTGTCATGCTTTCTGCATAGCCGGTGATGTCATAGTTATTATTTCCAAGCACATCCTGGCTTTCTTCCGTCTCTGGATTCATCGAAATCGGCATATCTTCAACGCCTTTTCCAATAATTTCAAGTTTATCTTTTGTGATCTTTGTGGTGCTTCCATCAGTTATCCAAAATACCATAAAGTCTTTTCTTTTTGCCTCTCCATCGGCATAAGTCCACGTTGCCACTGTCTTTCTCCTTTCAAATAAAAATATAGCGCCACCATACAAGGCTCTGCGTCTTAGCGTCTGGCTCTACCATCTTTCAAAATCATATTTATATTCTATCGATACTGGAAGTATCCAATCCTGCACACCACTTTCCTGCGGTTCCAGGCCATAAGAGTTGTCACGGGTAACTTTGGTTATCTTTCTTCCTTGGGATAATGTGGGATAATTTGATAATCGTTCCTCACTCCCATCAATCACAACCGGCTCACGACACAGCCACTTTCCGAACGTATCAAGAAATTCCTGTATGCTCATTTTCTGACGCTCTTTTGTGGATGATGTACGGTATATAATATAGAAGGGATACTGGCAGGTCTGGCGCACTCCACCTAGTACATCCTCAGTCTCAGAAAAGATTAAGGCTCCATTATCTGCCGAAAATGCAATCCCACTATCCTCACCCAATTCTTCAAACTTAACGGTTTCATTTTCATACAAACCGGGGAATTGATTAAGCAAGGCCTTTACAGCGATTGTCAGCACATCATATCCGCTTGCGTCTTTTCCAATTGGTTTTCGTTCATCATCCACGTTTTCCACCTCCAGCGGTTTTCTTGGCTTGCTTTATCCAAGTTTTACCGTCTGCTTTTTTTGCTGCATTAAACCATTTTGCTTGTGCTTTTGGGTGCGCTGTTTTGGTATATTGTAAATCCTCTTTTGCTTTGGTTTTTCCGCTATACTGGCTGACCAGTACCTTTTTAGTACCCTTTGTAGCCCAGGTACTACCAGTAACAGTGCTAACCATAGTTTTACCCTGGTATAAAAAACGACCAGCAGGGCCATAGGCGGCATATACTTTTCCGCTCCCTTGTACTGCGGCGCTCGCTGCTCTGGTAACATCCACAAAATCGCCTGTAACCATAGGCATAAAAGGAACCATACTATTCATGACATTGCCATCAAGCTGATACTGCGCGCGCTGGAATTGCTTATCAAACCGGGTCAAATTAAGCTTGATTTTGATATCACCGTCAACAACGGAGAATCCTTTAAAATGTGTTGTTTTACTTGCCATATTATTTCCCCAATATTTCAAAGTGAGGAATCACAGAGTATGGACCGCCAACAGAGGATACCAAATATACGAAGTCGTACCGGTTGTTCATATAGGCATAAAACCCGCCACGATAATTTTCATCGTTTACCGGTCCATTATCCCATACCCCTTCCCAGAAAAAACAATCATCCGATGCATCAAAGGTAATGGTATCGTCCAACAAATCATTTACCTGCCGCCTCCATTCCTTCGGAGGGAGCCACGGCAATTCTTTACCGTCTGCATCGCGGATTATCTGTTTGCCATCCTGTAATTCGTAAACTATGTGTAATTCGGCGTTGTCCGTGCTGTCTGACCCATATTTTTTTAGTATCGCGCCCTTGTCGGTATTAAGGTCAACGCCAGATAATACATGGGGATACCAAAGTCCAACGCCAGTTGTGGATGATTCATAATAGTTAAAAACAGTCACCGTGGCATTGTACATAAGGTATCCCCTCCATTATTTATTCATCTGCTTATACATCTGGTTAACCCCTGTAGCTGCCAGGCCAGATACAGCACCAACCGCTACAGCCGTGATATAGTCCGATGCTGGGAAATCTGGGATGGTCCCCATGCCAAGTGCACCCAGTATGCCACCCACAATAGCCATAATAACCGGAATCCATTCGTCCGGTATCTTCTTTGCCGCCTTGCATCCAAGGCCAACCACATAGCTCAGAGCCACAATAGCCACACATGTTCCTAATGTCGTAATGTCCATATTTACCCCATTCCGGCGTACAGCAATGGAACGCCACTATTATCTCTTACTCCCATCAGATACCCATTTGCTGTATCATACAGGAGTTTATTGGTTACTTGCTCATCCCCTGCCGCAGAGTATAGAGCACTCCAGGCTTTAGCGCCATTAGCTATTTCAGACGGGGATGCATAGCTGATGGATTCGGAACCGGATGACTTTGACGTGATAACGCCGGTGGTTGCGCCGCCGGTCCCGCTGGTTATGCTTCCAGCGGCGGCAGATAGCGCCTGTTTTTCTGCCAGTTCCAAACCATACAGCTTATCAGCTAAGGCACATACGGCTTTCTTGATTTTGGTCTGCGCTCGTTCATTGTCTGGGAGGCCATTAACCAATCGTTCAAATGTTATGATATCAAGAAAGTCGCTTGCCCGTTCTGCTTCTTTATCAAATGATTGGGAATCCGGTATGGCACTGCCGTAGTATTTTGTTGTGTAAAACTCATAGTCTGCATATGCCATATTGATTCCTCACTCACTCTGCCGTTTGCCTTTTTCTTTTAATGCTACACAGTTTAGTACATTTTGCCATGACTTCCGCGAGGGTATATTCCCCCATGGAATCCGTCATGGATGACTGTTCCTTGCTGTATGTCACCTTACCATCCTTGATGTCGACCGGGTACAGCCTCCCGTTTGATACCATGTAAGGCAGCCCGTCAATGATTGTAAACCTCATACTGTCCACCTTATCCGTTGGAAATAATCTGACCGATACGGATGTTCTTTGCCTTGTATGCAAGCTCCCAGTTAGCCTTGTCTCCAAGTTCCGTCTTGGTCGGGGATTCTCCGGCAATGCTTGCAACCTTGAGATTGAAGCCGTTCGGATGCAGTACACGGCCTTCCTTAGTATACAGTTTCTCGATACCTGCCTTGGTCTCCGCATCATAGTCTGTGTAGTACGGCTCATTGTAATTGGTCTTCTCTGCCGTCAAGATGGAACCCTGACCCACGATTGTGGTGATGTACTTCGGGACATCGCCAGATGTATCTACCGTGAACCGGTCAGACACTACCGGGATGAGGCCGTTGATTGTCGGGAGGTTGACCTCCGATGTCATGGCATTCTGGATGGTATACTTGTTATAGTTCACAAGCCCCATTGCCTGGTATCTCGCAAATATGAGTGAGTTCATGATTGCGATTCCGAAACCGTTCGCCATGTCCCCAAGGGCCTTCTGCTGCGCATAAATCATGGTCGTTTCGTCAATCCTGTTGGCATCCTGTACGCTGCTCCCCTCCGAAAGGGCGATGTTGTATACATGGTCTTTCATCGAATCCAGCCCCATGACCGCATTCACGATGTTCATGAGTTCGGCCTCCCATACCTGCCGATAATAGTCGGACACGCTGTTTGCGATATGCTGCATCGGGTCCGCTCCGGTAAGCTCCTTCGTGAAGTCCTGTGCCTTCCATGCCATCATCCTCTGAATCAGCATGGCGGTCTGCTTTCCGCCGCTAATCTCCTTCGGCGTGTTGTTCGTGTTACCATCATTGTTGTACGGCTCATAGTCTGCAATGTCCATCGCCTTATAGAATGGCAGTGTGGCAACATTACCCTCAGAACCGATGAGGTTCATGATGGTGCTGTCCTGCTGGAGTATGCCGGATGCAATGATTGCATTGCTCCATGTAGGCTGCTCCGACATATAATCAGCAAATACTTCCGGGTCAAATGCAAACCCTCCAAATGTACCTGTTCTTGGCATGATTCATTATCCTTTCATACTGTTATAGAGTTCCGGGTTGCTGTTCTTGAGCGCAATCCTCTCGTCAAGGCTCATTCCCTTCCAATCCGCTTTTGTTAATGTTCCTGCGCTTCCGCTTTTGCCGGCCGGGGCCGTGAACCTCGCCATGTTCTGCTGTGCCTGCTGCTGCGCATCATCAACAAATGCCGAAGCATCTTTTTCTTTCATTTGAGATAAAAGGTCATTCAGCCCCAGGATTTTACCATCTTTTAGCTTTAAATCGGCCTTTTTTACTTCTGCCATAATTGCACGTTTAGCTGCGTCGCTGGAAAATTTAATACCTTCAAATTCTGTCTTAAGCGCATCTGCGAAATCACGTTCATAAAGCTGTGCCTGGGCGTTTTTTTCGGCTTCTGTAGCTTTCTGTTTCCAGTCAGACAGTTCCTTCTGCATTGTCTCCAGGTCAACCCCTTCAAATCCTTTCAACGTTGTTTCTGCTGCCTCTGCTTTTTCTTTCCAGGTATCCCGTTCAGATGTCAGATTGTCATTTTCTTTCTGCAACTTTTTAAGGTCTTTCCCATTTTCAGCCATGACAAAAGATATCTGTTCCTCTGTCAATCCCTGTGACTTTAATTCTTCGGTTTTCATTGATGATTCTCCTTTTCCGTTATTAGGTTATTTGTAGGTGTGTAACCGTCCACCAACGGTTTGCCATTTTGTAGGACTTGGCGTGTCCGAAACTGAGGCTGCTGGATTCGAACCAGCGTAAAGAGTGTTCCTTCTCTGCCGGGGTCAAAGCCCGGTGCCTTAACCGCTTGGCGAAGCCTCATTAAGCAGTTCCCGCTTAGATTATCACACCATCATCATTCAGCTATGGCCCATTCAAACTTTTACTGTACTCCGGCAGTTTTCAGCAGGAATTGTCATTCTCTGTGAGGTGTTCTGCGTACTCTCACATCATCCGGGAGCGACCCGGCCACATCGGGAAAAGAGGAATTGAACCCCTGACACACGGCTTATAAGGCCGCTGCTCTGCTATCAGAGCTATTTCCCGTTTTCAATTTTATATTTTCAATTTGATGCACATGCCGGAAATTGCGTCCGCTTTTCAACCTCCAGGCTGTTTACTCTATGAGCTAGGACCTGTTTCTGTTAAGGACATGTGCTATAGGAGGGAGGTTCAAATATAGTAAAAAGCCATGCAAACTACATTGCTGTAATCTGTATGGCTCTGCGACTGGCGACTGGCTCTATTTAATGCTTTGCATTCTTTTTATTTTACTTCCATATATATCCATAACAGTTGTATTCCTGCACTTTGGGCAAAACACAGGTAAATTCTTGGCTTCTGTATCTTTTCTTATTTTTGTCCTGGTCTTATTGTTACATATAGGGCAGTATACCCAACCGTTTTTTACCATGCTTTAGTCCTTTCTGTTTATTCCTACTCTCATTTTAACTTATTCGCAAAAAATAATCGTCCCCACATTTTAATATTGCCCCTTGACACGCCACGCAATGCGTGGTAAAATAAATACATAAGATAAAGGATGGGGGAAATAAAAAATGATGAAGCGAGCAGATAATACAAAGGAAATGAGAAACGAGCTGAACGGATATAATATCCTTGTAGACCGGGCCGACTGCCATAAAATCATTGCTTTTATGTTTACCCAAGAAATGACTGGAACTGAGAAACAGGTGGCATATGCAAAAGATATTCTGTCCCAGAAGGTTTTTAAAACAGACGAGATGGCTGGAATGATGATGTCCAATGGCAAAATGGATGCACAGAGTTATACAGCCGGAATTGACAGCCTTATCAGCCAGTTAGAGAAAATGACAGATGCCAAATACATAATAGAACATGTTAAATAAGGAGGGATTTATGAACGGAATTAAAGAGTACCGTACGAAAGCGCACATGTCACAATCTGATTTATCTGATTACCTTGGTATACCTAAAAGGACCATAGAGGATTGGGAGGCCGGGAAACGGAACCCGGCTCCCTGGGCCGAAGAATTAATCATCAGACAATTGGAGGAGCTTATTCATCCATGTCTAATGAAAAAACTTTTAAATAAGTTTTCAGATTTGGCCTATGAGAAATTGTTACCGGAAAATTACAATGTATTTTCTGATTCCCGCAACTTTTCTCATGATGATTATTTTAAAATTATACATGACGAAATGGCAAAAATAGGAGTTGAGGACAGCGATTATGAGTACTGTCCAAAGAGCATAGACCCCAATTACCTGGAAAATGTGCGGGCAGGGCGCGAGGTACATGAAACCATATTGTAAGGAGGAGAAAAAATGAAAACATTTAAAGGATACATAAATTATGGATGTTTGGCTGCTGAGAAACATCCGGTATTTACTGAGGGCAATCCTCATCCAACAGCAGTAGAAAGCGAACCAATAGAATACACAGTGCCAGAAGGATGGGGATGTGACGAGACAGAGGCCGGCATTGTGTTGACGGCTCCGTGGGGTTGGACTTATACACCAAACGAGCTGATTCAAGGGAAAGAATCACCCTGTCTATGTGCAATCAATAATGAAGAAAAAGAAATCCATATTATGTTAGATTGGAATCATATTTAAAGGAGAGAAAACAAATTTTTTTGGTAATACATTTTCAAAAAGCGGTGAGATTATTCCCACCGCTTTTTGTTACATCATATTACGCAACTTTTCGATATATCTTTTCATGGTTTCCCGTTCCTCGCGGCAATCAGCATCTTTTGACATTTCGCCTAATTCTTCTGTCAGTTCGTCCATATGCTCTTCCAGGGCTGCAAGCATACGCCGCTTGCAATCTTCATCTTTCCCGCCGCTTCTGTAGCTCTGCTTCTGATTCATGTAGTCGTCATAGGCCGGTCCAGTGGCGCGACTGTAATGACCTCTGACGTAATGCTTTCCACGTGTGCCGCGATAAGAACTGTCATTATCATAGTCCTGTGACATTCCATCAGCACGGCTATAACGTCCCATGCTGTCGCGTTTGCGGCGCGCTTCGCTGTATTCTCCGCCATCCATTTCGTCCATTACCTGATTGTAGTACTCTTTTTTGCACTTCCAGTACTCCACATTCTCCATGTCTTTCCACATGTCTATCAGTTTGTATGCGGTTTCAAGGTTGCTAGTGTTCAGGCCCTTTTCCGCAATCTTATCCAGTTCTTCATGGATATTCTGCATCATCTTATAGCTCATAGCCTTACCCCCTTAACCTATTCTGCTAACAACAAGGTTAGCGTCTGATACTGTCGCTGCTGTGGCTCCAACGTTTTTTACTGATAGGGTAGCACAACATGGTTTGCACACCCTTACTTCTACGGTTGCCGCTCCATTGATTGTTGCGCCGGCGGCAACCGTGTTCTGGATTCTTGCACCGGGAATGCCTTCGCCGTCCTGCTGTACTTCAAAAATAACGTCACCTGCTGCGGCTGTGGAAAAGTTTCCATTAAATCCTACGCGGTACAGGCCAGGAAGCAAAACTACCCTACCAGAGAGTGCCTCATGCCTTATATTTGGACAATTGCAAGAATATATCCTGTTTGCAGCAAACAGAACGCTTGCATTGACTGCAACAGTCTGTGTCCCAGCAGTTACAAAATCTGCCATAATAAATCCTCCTTATATGCACAGAAGGGCAAGCTTATGCCTACCCTTCCATGTGTGTAATACTACTGTTCAGTAGACATGTCCTTTTCGGACAAGATACGCAATATGCGGTTGTTTTGGTCGATAATCTTTTCCATGTATTCCTTATTCTCCTGTTGCAATGCTTCCATAATATCATTATTTGACACATCACCAACAATCAAAAGCAAATTTATCATTTGCAATGCAGTTGCATACAGAGCAAGATTATCGTAAAACTGTTCGTTTCTCATTAGCACCCGCATCCAGTATTGCATCCACAACCACAGTTAGAGGCATATGGATATGGCGCTGGAACCGTATAAGCCGGTACAGGCTGCGGCTGACGAAGCTGTGCAACGATTGAGTTACCAACTGCATCAATAAATCCGTTCTGGGCAGTCTGGCTTGCCTGGAATCTAAGGGTTTGATTCTCCGCCTGTAAGGTAGAAATCTTATCCTGAGTTAAGAAGTCAAGAATAGCTCTTGTATTGCTGTTGTTGTTGTCCAGAATATCCCTAGTTGCGGTCTGAATGGTGTTTCTGGTATCGCATGACTGTGTAGCTAGGTTATAATTTACACCATCAATTGCGCGCTGTGTCTGGCAGCAGCAATCATGGAGCTGATAGCCCATCTGGCATAAGCTACGGTCCACTCCGCTGAAACCGCTGGTAATGGTGTTGTTCAGCGCATACGTGCTATCACAAATGCCCTGCTGAATACCCCTTATACCATTTTCGATTCCGTTGAGGGCAAATCCCTCATTGATGTCTGCACGTGTTGCTAATCCCTGCAATCCTGCACCTCCTGCTCCATTGTTTCCAAAGCCGTTTCCATTGCCCCAGCCACAGAAAACAAATAAGAACAGTATAATAATCCACCATGCGCCGCCATCTCCAAAGCCATCATTGTTGCGGTTTGTTCCTCCTGTAGCGGCGGCAATGTCTGCTAAACTATAGCCTGAATCCATAATTGTCTACTCCTTTAAAATATATTTACAAAATCATGCGCATTGATTTATGTACTATTTTTTCATGTTATTAAGCATCTGCTGAAACTGCCGGGCCATTTGTTGGGCCTGGTCTAATTGCCGCTGAGTTATCTGGCCGGACTGTAGCATCTTCTGTACTTCTTCTTGAGGGTTTCCCTTGAAATTGTTTTTAAACTCCATAAATTTCTGTATCATCTGCATGGGGTTGTTTCCTCCGCCCATCCCAGGAATCATTCCTCCCATTGGGCTACCTCCACCCATTCCACCTAACATGTTAAATAATGGATTCATATATTACTTCCCCTTTCCTGTTGGTGCTGTACTGGTTTCTAAAAGTCCATATAATTCATCATATTTTGCCTTTAAATCCTGATACTCATTTCTGGTAACATACTTTTCATCCAGATTTTCAGCCGATGTAGATTCCTTTTTCCGTCCATTAACAATCTCTTTATATTCAAAAGTGCGGAGTGTTGGCATACCTGCTGCATCTGTTGTTTTAATATAAAAGTACTCATTTTCGCTATCCATCAGTAATATGGATGTGCTTGGCGCTACTAAATACGACTTTGCCCCGGCTTCACCCTGCACCCATAATATTCCCTGGTTGGTCTGCGGGACCTGTGAAACCTGCGTCTGTTGCGGCATTTGGTATGGTGCCTGTAGCTGCTGCAATCGGTCCATAGGTGGTTGCATCTGTGGCTGATAAGGATATGCGTTTGGATATGTATTCAGATAGTTTGGATTGATAAATGGTTGCGGCATTATATCCCCTCCGTTCTTTTATAATCCAATTATCCCATAAAAAATAAGCCCTTGACAGGTCGTCAAAGACTTATAAAAGTATCACGCAAGTATCAACATAATCGGATTATTTTGTTGTTTACTTTTCTGCTCAATCTCTTTGCTGTGGATACACTTACATTCATTAATTCAGCGCAATACTCCAAAGGATAGTTCTTGGCCCGGTACTCAAACAGTGCCCGTTCTTCATCCGTAAAGTTACAATATGTACGAAAATAGTTTAGTTCTGGCACTGTAAAGTCATATACCTTCAACGCAACGCTCCTTAAATACCTTCTGACAAATGCTTTATCATAGCTTCTTTGGTTTTTTTTAAACCCTCTATGTTGTTACCGGTTATACGATTATCAATTAATGCTATCATTCCTTGGCATAAAAGAGATTGCATATCTCTTATTTCTTTGATAGATTTATAATCATTTTCCACATTTATTTCTAATTTATCCACTCGATTTTTTAGCTTAAATGCCGGATGCAACAATTTGTATATTACGGCTCCTGCGCCTCCAAGAGTAATAAGCCAACCGCATACAACCATAATAGAGTTTAATGTTTCCATAAATTATCGCCTTTCCCAGTAGTATATTGGTATTTCTTGACCGCTGTCCCATGTGTCCCAGTAAAATCCATCCACAACCGTTACCACATGACCATCAAGCCCAAGAACAAATACTCCGTTTTGGTGGTCTGCCGAAAATTCTTCCACGGTATAATCTTCTGGATATTCGTCTGGTATAATGTTTCTCCGAAACCCGTTGCGCCTGAGATATGTCCCCCACACGCTGTTAGCTGACGGCATATCTGATTTCTCGCACGCCACCACCATAACGCCAGCAAAGGCGGTTTCCCAATCCTGTCCGGTTGCTTTGCAGATTGCACGTATGGCACAGTCGCCTACACGCTGATTACGGACTGGGTTAGGGTTATATGGTTTCCATCTATTCAAATTCATTCCCCTTTCGCATTTTGATACCGTCTCGCCGCCCCTCTGGCCTTTGCAGCCTGTTCACGGCTCCAGCGGGCAATCTGTAATCTCTCTGACTGAGTTCTAAGGTTATTCTCCTTACAAAACTCGTTATATGCCTTATACTGCTTGGATAGCAAGTAGGATTTCCGGTCAAGCGCCTGCTGTAGCTCAAACTTTGCCGCCTTGTCCTGGCATTTCTCTACGGCCTCTTGCAGGCCCATAACCTCGCGCTTGGTCTTGCGGATGCGGCGTTCAAGCGTTCGCTGGCGTTGCTCTTTTTCGTACTGATTTCGATTTTCCTCTGTGTCTATTGGGTCATACGGATTATTTTCTCCATCACCTGGTCCAAAACTATGCCTACAATTTACTCCGCACAATCCAGTAATATCTCCATATCCTGTAGAGTAATAGAAATCCGGGAATCTATGTCCATATTGCGGGAGACTGTAGAATTTTCCTTGCCAAAGTTCATGATTCTCTGGTATCCCCCCAACATTTCTTGCGCCCACATGCGCCGACACCAGCACAACTTCCCACTTCATTTCTACCATTCTTGCCAGCGTAATTTCCGCCGTAGCCTGTGCTATACCAGTCCGTACCGCTCGTGCTGTAGCTGTCTCTATCGTGTCATTTCTTATATCTCCAGTATTTTTACTTCTATATTGAACAAGTGTAATACCCCCACTGGCCACATTTTCTACGGCCTCTTTAACTGCTTGTGTGTAAGATGTTGCTCCACTCATAACTTTGTTATAGGCCATATCGCACTCGTTAATAAATAATCTTTGAGCAGATTGCGCGGTTGTCCTAGTGTAGTTTTTCCATTCCCCTAATGTTGCCAGGTAATTGCGTTCCATCAGCCGAATAAGGGCCGGGGATTGCGTCAGGGGCATAGGAGACAGGCCGGCGGCCTCGTATATTCTGTGGTCGTATTCCAGAGCTTTTATCCCGGCCTCCTCCATAGCCGCTTTAATCTCTTTCTCCTGCCTCTTGGTGTACTTGGATAACTCTGCTGTTATATCCTCCAGCAGATACCCTGCGTCCTGCAATACATGTATGCGCCATCGGTCAGATGAGGTGAGCAGGCAATCATCGCCGCGGCCTATGCGTATCATCATGCGGTCTATTATCTGACGAATAATGTATGTATGGAGTTGTGAGGCTATTTCTTCGCTTCCTTCTGCGATTCTTGCAAGGTAATCAGGGCTTAACATTTACCCTTCCTTCTTTCCCTTATGCTTAATCGACCATTCAAACACTTTCGGGGCAAATGGACCAAGTGGTATATTGAATACTATCCAAATTAATAAGCTTCTCAATTTATTCCTCCTCAAACATCCTAGGTCCATCCTTCGGCTGTGCTTCCTTTACCATAGCTTTTGCATCTTCTTCAGATAATCCCTCAAACTTCTGGAAATACATCCAGGGTGGTACCTTCCCCTGCACAACATACTGCCACCATCTTGCCCGGTCCTCTTCACGGTTGTATGTAATGTCCCCAAAATCATATGTTATTTCGTAGTTTCCGGCTGGTGCCAGTCCGTACAGGTCAGCATATACATTGAGCGCATATATTGCGCCATCAAGGCAACTTTCCAATTTGTCGCGCACATCCTTGATTAGCTGTATGGTTCTCCTGTCGTCAGCCTCTACCTGTGTAGCTGTGACCATTCCTGTTTTTTCATCAAGCACAAAATACCCATTGGAATATCCACACTTAAATCCCACAAATGAGAGTAGGTTGTTTATTCCGGTAATTCTGATATCAGTATTCAACGATGGAACAATCTCCTGATAGAAAGACTCTGTTCCATTTCCAAATACATTTTTAACATAATGAGGAAGCTTTTCATTGCTCATGCCAGCATAACGGCCTTTAATGTTTGTACCGCTTCCAAACATCAGCTGGTCGTCTGCCAATATAATCTTCTCACTGTCAAATATTTCACCCACGTTTCGGCTGTATGCTATATCAAGGTCCTTTAATTCTTCTATGGCCTCGGCATATATTGGTAATCCCAAAGGTGATGAAATATCTAAATTATTAGCCTGTGGAGTGCGGAGTATGCCAAACATGGGACCATCTATTTTCTCATTGTTTGCTTTAAGTATGGGTGGAGTCTCTGGAAGTAAGTCGGACCACTTAGTCCTGTTTAATGCTATCGGGTCCCCCACACTTTTTGCGGAGTGAGACACATAGGCTCTATTGGATATGTAATATGGGTAATAGGTGTTTTCTCCATCCTTGACCTCGACAAACCTATGATACTCAAATCGGGTATAATACTTGTCGTTCTCGCTGTAGCTATCCTTAAATACGATTCCATATATACCTTCATTGTCGCAGTCTGTAATGATAAAATCCATAGGTGTGAATATGTCCAGTCCCTTACCATTTGGCTTAAGGATGATTGTGCCGTAGGCCATACCATATTCTACCCAGTGCCTAATCTGGAAATATATCTTATCAATCTGCTCCTGGAGCCATGCAGCCCGCGAACTCCCATCAATCTGTATTCCGATTGCCAAAGTAGCAAGTCGGGCCGTCTCGGAGCATATAGCCTTTGCAAAATTGATTGTCTTAACGTTATCGTCAGCATTCACCCAATAGGGAGTACCCCGGTAGATATTGGCGCACTCTGCAATCTTGCTTTCCATCTCCGGGGATACCACTGACTCAACGTTAAAATCTTCCTCTGCCTGTCGCTTGAATATCATTCCTATCACCTTTTTAGCCCATTTTATTAGTCCCATTTACTCACCTGTATTTTGCACAATTTTCAATATAGCTTAAAGGCAACAATACCAATTGTTCCTTTAATATCTGTCTCTGCAATCCTTTAGGTGTATAGACGCAGTTTGATGTTAGTTCATTTATTCCTTGGCGTATAACACATTCTTCTGTGTATGAATGACCAGGGGAAATATCAACATACTTTTTTAGAAATTGTCCTATTCGCTTTTTGCTATATTCTGTCATGCGCTGTTCCCCCTTCTCATTGATAATTGGCTTATGGCATAGCACCCCAGTATTTCACTTCTCCCTTTCTTCGTGCCTCGGCAGCTTCTTCTGCTGTATCATATCTCCCCAAATCCATACGTCTGCTATTAACGTATATCAAAGCTCGATATTTTCCCCTATCTGCCTCATAATGTACGCCATTATACCCGGTTCTATTCGTCCTCTGTTTTCGCTTGTTTCTGGCCTGTTCTGTTTCCGTAGCCCAATGACAGTTTTCAGGGCAATAATCTCCGTTTGTATCTTTTCTGTCAATGCTCAAATTATCAGTATATCCATTTTGCAAGGCCCATTGAATAAATTCCATTGAGTTGTTATTCCATCCCTCACAGACCTTTATTCCTCTACCACCATAATTATCATAATCCTTGTCATTCGGGTTATTGCATCTCTGACGGATACCCTGCCATATTTTATATATCCTTGGATAATTTTTCTTTGCCCCACTACGCACTGTGTCCCCTTCTCATAGCCATAGGAGAAATGCTATACCGTAAGGCATCTATCCAGTGGTCATTTCCGTCTGGATAATCTGCAATCACTTCTCCGTTGCTATCAATCTCATGCTCATACTCTATAATCTCTTTGTATGCCCTTGGCGTTCTGGCTGGGTCTATGACGATTGTACGACACTGTAGCCATTCATACGTATATTTCCTACTCCCAGGCGTTACAATAGCACTACGGGCTGGAATACCAGCGTCACGAAGGTCAACAATACTTTCCTTCTCGTCCACTCCACACATAAGAGTATAATCATCGTATCCTTTTTCCTGTATCATGCGAGCCATATCAGAGTTTCTAATCTTGCACCCGCCTAATTCATCTAATAACACAATTTTTTCTTTATTTGCTACATAGGCTGCCCGAATAAATGCTTTAGGGTCAGGCCACCACCCAAAATCCTGACCTTGATATATAGATTGATAGCTCTGTATTTCTTCATCCGTGATTGTTCTAATCTCCAGCATATCAAATATATTTGTGCCAAGCCCAACCGGCAAACCTAAATACTCATGATTATATGCCCGCTCATTGGTGGCTTTAAGATGTTCAGCACGCTCAATAAACATTTCTCCCAGCCATTCAATCGACACAGAACGGTAATCGCTTTTATGCCTATACGCGCTATCGTCTGGAGTATTCACATACTGATTAGCCCAGTTGCTTTGACTGATAGGCGGGTTGAAGGATTTAAATACAACAAACTTGCTGCCACCACGCAATACTGACTGCTCAACAGTTCGTATTTCTTCCGGTCCTGCAAATTCGTCCAGTTCCTCGAACCATAGATATTTAAAGTATCCTTTACTGGCTTTTATAGATTTTGTTTTCTTTGCCTTGTCAAGTCCACGGAATATTATTTTTTGTCCTGTCGGCTTATAAACAAATCGGTATGGACTTGTACGGGATTCCCATAAGTCTGTTACACCCAATGCATCTATGGCCCACTGTATCTGCTCAAAGACTGATTCTCCAATGGTTACGGCATATTTACGGAATATAACAGCATTGGCCTCTGGGTCGTCCATCATACCTAGCACAATCTCCGCTGATATAAAAGAGGACTTCGCGGAACCTCGCCCGCCGTACAGGTCGTAATATGAATGATTACCGTCCAGAATATCCCAGTGAACGTCATAGAAGGATGGTGCGATTACGTCAGTCAGTTTAACAATTTCACCCACACTCTTTGTTCTACCTTTCTTCCTTTGGTATATCATTCAAAATAGTAATACCCTCTGTGTTATCTCCCCTTTTAGTGTTATCCATAAACTTATCAACCACAATTCCCATAGCTGTTGCAATTTGTGAAATAGTAGCGTTTTCTAATTTCTTTGGGTCTGCTAACTTCTTTAAATATTCATCAATGATTCCCTGCGCCTGTTCTTTTCGGGAATCCATATAAGCTAACATGTCCGCTGTGTTCTGTTCCTTTTTTTGTTTGCATTTTTGTGCAATATCTGCATTTTGTGTGCATATTTTTTTGACTGTGTTCAGCGCCACTCCAAATCTCTTTGCTGTAGCATTGTAGCTTCCAGTCTCTACATAATCAGCAATAATATCTTTTTTCTGCTTATCCGTCAGTCTGGAAGCCACAATCACCACCCCTTATTCTTTGTGCTTCACACGGTATAATAGTCCTATACTAATTTTACCATGTTCGGGTCGGTCAAACCGTCCCCACATTTAAGCGTATCCATTGTTTCTACTTAATTCCACCCTTTGCCTTATCGTTATTGTGAATACTTGACTGTACCAAATATCTGTGCTTTATGCGCTTCTGCCCTAAGACAACTTTTTGTTTCGTGACAGTACAGCCTGCATTCATCTTCATAACAATCAGCAAATGTATCAAAGGTTTTTTCTGTTTCAACCGTTTTGATTAAATTTGTTTCTTTACGATATGGGCATTTCATTTTTTTATTTCCTCCATTTTCTCCGCAATGTTTTCAAGCATTACCATATCTTCACCGGTTAATTTATTACTGGCTTCTATAACCAACCTTAAGGCATATAAAAACTCTGTTACCCGTATAGTGCTATTAGTATTAATCATCCTTTCCACCTCCCAAACAATGTCATTAACCGCCTATATTCATCCAGCGTTTTTCTTTGATATCCGTAAAAATCATCCCGCTTAATTGGTATATTCTTTCGCTTGCTCAGCTTGTCATATCCGATATTACTAACAAGGCTTTCGTATATCTCCACCTCCAGGCCAGGAGCGGATGATATGGCGCACTGGAACAATGTAAGCTTATCTTCTACGCTGGCGGTCTGGCAGTATTCTTTTATGCGTTTGGCTTCATCCTCCGTAATTCCATAATCACTATAGTTCTTGTCCCTGGTCCTCATAGCCCTCCTTCCTACACATTAACCCTTTCCCTTATTGAACGAAGAGTACGCGGGTTAGACTGTGCATAATAACGTGCCGTAACTCCTGGGTCAGCATGTCCCATAATTTCCTGTATGGTCCCAATATCAACTCCTCTGTTTTTTAGATTCATCCCCAGCGTCTTTCGTGACTTATGCGGATATACCCGACATGTTAAGCCGGCTCTTTTCCTTATGGTTTTCAATATCGCCCGAAATCCACAAGTAGTCATTTTTCCATACGGTTTTCTGGAGCGCGGGAACATATATAGGCAATCATCTTTCCTGCTGTCCAAATACAGGCCATAATAATGCCGCGCATCATCATCCAGATAGATAGTCCGATATCTTCCGCTTTTCTCTCCCTGAATCCAAATATCGCCGGTTCCCATGTCTATCTGGTTCAGAGTTATTTCCGCAATCTCCCCTATCCTGGCCCCCGTACTGCGCAACACCTCCAGCAATGCCCTCTCTCGGATATTTTTGCACGCATCCCTTAACCTTGCTGATTCTTCTGGACTGTAGTAATCAATCGGTTTAATTGGTACTTTCTTTGCTGGTATAGACTCTACCGGATTATCTGCAATAAGCTTTTCAAGGCGCATCCATGTAAAGAATGCCGACAGAAAACGGCGCTCGTTATTATAGGTACTGGGCTGATTTTTCTTTCCTCCACTGGACACATTTCTGATTTCATACCGCGATAAATACCAATCAATATCAGTGGTGTCCATCTGGTCCAGTGATTTTGTGCTTATCTCTGTCAGCAATCTTCGTATGGAATTAAGATAGTTTTCTTTGGTTCCTCGTGCCAAATCACGCTTTTTTATCAAGAATAACTGTATTATGTACTGATTACTCTGGCTTATATCATCCTTTCTTTCTGCTGGAAGTGTAGTTATTTCCTCCATATTCACCCTTACTAATTCCTGCTGCATTACATTTTGAAGAATGGTAAGAGTCTGCTGCTCCATGATATATAAGGACATTGCTACCAGTACATTGTTGATTATTTCAGCTTTTATTGTCTGTGTACTCATAATTATATCCTCCTCATTCGTATTGATTTTCACGTCTGAGTAAGGTATAATATACTCAGACGTATTTACGGGAGCGGTGGAATCATCTTGGCGGGTGACCACCGCTCAGTTTTTATTCTGTGCATATAATTTTTCCTCAATTTGTTTTTTCTTATGTTTAGAAAATATCAGTTTTGTGGCTTAAACTTAAATGCATGACCTATTCCGATTCCATATCTTCCGAATACCAATGCTTTTCCATATTCTGCATTCCATATTTCTATGTATTTCTTTGGATTTGTATGTTCGGCTTTGGTAATCCATATAAAAGCAAACTTCCAAACCCACAAAATATAAAAATCTCTCCATTTTACTTTAAAAATAAAAGGATGTTTCCTATCAATCATAACGTTCCTCCGGTTATCCCAGAAATTCTAATCTAGTAACGGAAGCATAGGCGGCATCTGGCCGGTTTGGTATGCCTCTGCAATCTGCGGTGCCATCCACTCCCCGGCCGTCTGGCCATCCGGTAGCACGATGTCATACAAAAATTCTCGTTCCACTGTGCTAATTCCAGCTTCCACTGCCTCCAGTTTCGCTTTGATAATTAGATACAATGCCCGCCACCGGCTCCGGCAGGCTTGCTCCCAAGCGGTATGCGCCGCCGCCTCTGTCCGGCGTTGCCCACGGCCGGGCGTGTACCAGTATTCCCGCGCTGATTTGTCCGGCAGAGGAAGAAGAAACTTAATTTGGCGGCCGGACATTGAAAAGCCTATTACCGCCAAGTTATCCTTGTATCCGCTTACGAACTGACTAGCTCCATACTTCTGTACTAATTCCTCTATATCTGCCTTGGTTCGTGCAACCGAAATAGAAGTTTTTTCCGCATATGCCATTTTCACACCTTCTTTCTTAGATTTCCTAATCTTGTTGATATACAATTCTTCCAACACCTTCACGCTTTTTATAACAAAATTTCGTTCCCTCCACCTGCGCATAGCTGTGTGGAATCGGCTGCTTAATATGCTTTTGATTTCTTTCACAGCGCAGATAACCACAATTCTGTTTCGTGCAGTATGTAATATCCTCCGTCATACTCATCCTCCCAGAAATTTACGTTAATGCCCACAGTACTACCATGCAAAAAATCCACAGTACTTTTATTGCAGATAGCAACGTTTTACTATTGATGGATATAGTTAATCCCCATGTGAACATCATCGCGGCTAATGCTAATGACTGGGGAGTTGTAATATATTCTTTAATCACTTTTTATCCTCCAAATTTCATTTTGCAATTATGCTGCTTTTTTCTTATACCAGCCTCTCCATTTCTCTGCCATATTGCACAGAAGCCCGCAGCCCCAACTGGTTCCCGGAATGAGTTTACTTTTTCCATTCCTCTCCGTCTGGATGCTTCGGAGGATATGCCCAATAGCAGAATACCGTATTGGCCGATGCGGGATATATCCCACATTGAAATCCTCTTAAAACACTCCAATGTCCCATAACCACATCATTAAGATTATTGTGTCGAATTGCCAATAATACATATCCTGAATTTTTAGGCAGTTCTGACATCGGATGAAATTCAATTTCTCGTCTTATCATGTCTTTAACCTTTCAAAATGTTAATATTTTAGTTTGGTTCATCATGATATTTCAATGCCTGGCCGCAAGTTGGACAGAAATAATCATCATCCTCAACCACATCTGAATCACATACCGGACAGAGGCACTCTGCTTCATCACCAGCTGAATAATATGATTGATATGCTGGTGTCCACACCACCATTCTCGGCTCGCTTTTGTCTTTTAAATACTGGACTTCTCCTGGCGTCAGGCCGGTATCCTCATAGGCTTTCAGCTTTTCTTTCTGTTGCAGCATGATTGCCTTCACCCGTTGCAGTACCGACAACGTAAAAGTATTATCCCGTTCCGCGTTGGACTTTATTGCAGCATCCAGCTCTATGATGTCTTTTTCAAAATCTCTTTCCATCCAGGCTCCTTTCTCCGGTTCTCCCAGAAATGCTAATTTACAAACTTGAACCACCGTTCTTTTATGTCAGATTACGTCTCCACTCTTCATGTTTTAAGCGTTCATTTTCCTTAACTTGTTGTCCATATCCGACCACAAGAACAATGTTCACAGCAACAGAAAATCCCAATAATACTCCTAATATAGCTAATACAACAATCATCTTACTTCCTTCCTCTGGTTCTCCCGAAAATTAAAATAGCTACTATTGCTATTGAATAGTTGCTTTAAAGCTGTTATAATTGAATCAAATAACAGGGAACGCAAAGCCGCCAGTAGACCCTTGTGTGGTTGAAATTCCACACCCGTTAGTGAAAACGTCGGGCAGAGCCGTAAGGCTCTTTTTTTGTTCCCTTAAATGTTAATTCTCTTTATGAAACTCTTTGATAATATCCAATGGAATATAATGCGTGCCAGCATCTCTTCCTGTCCTGATATAATACTTTAGGCACCCATCTTTAACAGTACAATCATCCACGATTTTCTGTTCTGTCTTTCCATCTCTATATTCAATGTTTAAATACATCTTCATCCTCCAAACTGCTATTATCTATTGATGAACCACAAATGCCTAACCTTCTTGCACTTCTCGCAGTAAAATTCATGATAGCTCAAAGCAATGCGAAATCTGGTTCCATGAAATAATACAATTCTCTCTGCCATGCAGATGGATTCCGGGTAATGCGTTTTTATACACTTACTTTTTCGCACCCTGTACCTCCTTTAAATGTTAATTGTCTGTATCTGAAACAAAATATTCGCATAGCTTATCACTCCCATAACAGCCATTCTCGCATATCATATAATTCCAACAGCTTTTACATTCTTCGCAAATCATCTCGCACCTTCTTTCGTTAAATCCTAATTTAGTTCTCTCTTCTGTTCCAAGCATCTATGCTTTCTTTTTTATCCATATCCGTTGCAGTTCCATCAGCAAGCACTTTTGCAAAACTCACTCCTGCACCGCAGTTATCACAGCAAAACATATAAAAACCATCTTCATCAAGTTTTACTTCTTTTCCACAAAATGGACATACCTCCAATTCTTCCATTTTTGTTCCTTTCTCTCAGTGATTTGTCAAATAACGATATAGTGGATGTGCGCCAGACCGGAACCCCTGGCCGTATGGTCCTCCATTATCTCTCCATAGGCACATCCGCTGCCGGTCTTACTGGTTGTGCATACACCAGAGCCATGCCAGCTATCTTTACGCAGTCACGGTCCTGCGAATCAGGTACCGGTATGCGCTGCTGCGTTATAAACATTACACGGGCATCTGATATGGACAAGGGCTCCCCAGGTGACACCGATCCATAAACTCCTCCGTTTCGCTGCTCTCCAGGGCCTTAATAGCCATCTCATAAGCCTGTATCTGTTTCTCCGCCTCTGCTATAAAACCTATCTTGTCAGGTATCGTGTTTCCGACAATTCCAGTGCGTACCATTTGCGCCCATCCCTTATCTGTAGTTTGGTAGCGGTATGTATTAATGTGCTCCTGTAATATCGCAATTGCTCCTTGTCTATCTATCATCCATCTACCTCCATGCGCCACTCAACATCCCATTTGATTCTCTGCCCACAGTGTCCACAATATGGATAATTTGAATTGACCCCTTCACCACAAGATGGGCACAATCCGATATTCTCTTTGTCTTTAATAAAACACCTTTCATCCTCTGGTTTTTTTGCTATCTGTTTCTGTAGAGCTGATATGACAGCCTCAACATTTTTCAGTGGTATATTCTTAAATGACTTAACCTCTTGGCATCCCATCAATTTTGCATTTTCAACTACCATTGATAAGTCTTTCACGATTCCTTCTTCAATCATCCCTCTGCCTCCTTATATGGCTCCGGCAATGGCATCCAGGCCAGCACGTCCAGTTTCTCCCACCCATCAGTAAATGATGCTCCGTTCCAAAGTGCCATAATCACACAGTCTGTATTTTTGACAGACACTAAATATAACTCCAACGGTTTGTTATCATATAGCGGATTTTCTTTTGGTTTCTTTGGGAGCCGTTCAGAAGCGGGAATCCACGCATCGCCCAGGCCCGCAATAGCTTCCATTGCACGCCAAACTCCATTAGCCGCTTCCTGGTTATGTTCTTCTCTTTTTATGCGCTCATACAGTATTGCTAATGTGTCGATCGCTTTTTCTTTTTCCAGATATTTTCTCATCTTCTCTTCTCCTTCCCGGCATGCGTCCGAAGTGAATGTTCAGCTCCGTCCGCCGCTTTGTCTTGATTTTGGTTACTAATCTGGCATTCCAAACTGCTTATATGTCGCCGTGAATGTAAATTTTTTTCCACATTTACAGCAGGTTTCTGTTACTTTACAGGTTTTACTTTCATCGTCGCAGTCTATTTCGGTTTTACCTGGCTGGAATCTATGACCACCAGTTAAAAAACAGCATATTCTTTTCATTCCTCTGTCTCCTTCGCTAAATGCATGCCAAATGAGTCAATTGCCTTCATGGCCTCTCCCAAATCATCAAACACCCTTCCATCGTACGAGATATCATCAATCCGGTACCCCAGTTCATCTCCATCGGATGGGGTTGCTACCCTCAAGGTGCAGATATCCATGCCTTTGTATTCCATTACCTTTGCGTATCTATCATTCAAATGCTTCATTGCATTTCCTCCTCTAAATACGTGTTTGCCTTAGTAGGCCGTCTACAGTAAATTGGACACGCCTCCGTCCCATCATAAGCTGGTCTTAAAAATGCTTTTGTCATAGGGGATGGATTGCGCTCCATATCCTTGATGACAGCCATTCTCTGACGCTCTGAGTTTTCCAAATATTGGCTCTTTACTTTGTTATCCGGCATTTTGCGTTCCCCCTTCTGTGATGTTATCTTGCGTATCCGTATAATGTATCCCTGGAATTGTTATAGTTCTAGGGCATTCTTCTGTGTAGTTAATCAGGCCAATGTCCCTCATATCACGCAAATACCCCCAAATTGTAGAGCTTGACGTATATCCAACCCCCTCTCCTATTTCCCTGGTTGTGGGTGGATAATCATGCTCCAGCATATATCGCTTTACAAACATCAGTATTTTTTTATGTATTTCCTTCAACTCCCCACACCTATCCTCTCATTCCTTCTATAAGCGCTTTCCGATTCTTCTCTGCTATTAATTCCCTGACTGATTCTTCCGGGAATGACAGTTGGAAGGTACGCTCCTTGATTCTATTGGTTATCCTGTCATCATATCGCAAGTCCTGCAGGCTTAGATTGCTGGTATACATCGTTATCAGCTTGTCCTGGTACCGTCCATTGATGATGCTGTAAAACCGTTCTCCTATCCAGTCCTTTGGAATCTCTGTTCCAAAATCATCTATCACCAAGACCTGAACAGTGGATAACGCTCTTAACAAGTCACTCTCGCTTCTGTCCTTATCATCCCATGTAGCTTTAATCTCGTTGATAATCTGCATAGAGCCGGTAAACTTAACCTGCATCCTGTATGTACTGACCATCTCGTTTGCTATGCTTGCGGCCATCCGTGTCTTTCCTGACCCCTTGGTCCCGGAATACAAGTACAGTCCCATCCCGTCCTTCCGCATCATTTCCAAGTTGTCCAGATAGTATTTAATTGCTGCTCCAGTGTTCCTGATTATCTTCTGGCTCTCATTCTTCCGGTATACCCCAAGGTCAAAGGAGCGGATATCCAAGTTTTTAAATGCTTCTGGTATGTTCGCAAATTCAAGCTTCCTGTCTGCTATCTGTCGTTCTATCAGCCCACAATCGCATCTGTATCCGTTTTCCCGGCCTTCCTCGTCACACCAGTACACCCACCCTGTACCGTGACATATGGGACAAACATCAGAATCCGGTAAATCCTTCCCCAACTCCTTCGAGGTAGTCATCGCAATATGTTTGCGTTCCCCCTGTATTCTGCTGACCATCTCCTGTAATGGGTCCATTTCTATCTCCTTTCAGGTAATCCGCAAACGGCGTATTGGGGCCAAAAAAGGTAGCCGCATGTTTGATATACCGTTCTTCCGTGTGCATACTTTTACAATCATCAGCGTATCTTTTAACTGCTGTTTCCAGCTCGTCCTCTGAAAATCCATCAGATAAGCGCGCCTTATATGCCTTATAGGCTGCTGCTTTCTCTTTTTTTCTCGGGTACGCTTGCCACATCTGTTCAAAACGCACACAATAGTTTTTTTTATCATTTACATTATCATTTACATTATCATTTACATTATCATGTTTTTTTGCTTCGGTTTGCTTTTCAAAAAAACCATTTGCTTTTTTTGATTCTGAACTTTTATCAAATGAAGCACTTCCTTTTGGCCTTCCTCCAAGTTTTCCCGCTTCTCTTCTGGATTCTATCATCTTCTGATACTTCTGATTATCTCTATCAAGCTGAGCCTTGATGAAGCTAAAAGCCATTTGTGTCATTCCATCCATCTGTGGAAGTTCTTTATCCGCTGCATATAACATGATAGCAGTAAATAGATTTCCTCTCTGCTCCATGTTCAATAGTAAAATTTGGTCAATATTTGCTGTATACATTACAAAACTATCTCTCATAATCCGGCTCCAAACATACTAATCTGACCAGGAATACCTTTGTCTTTTTTCTTATTCCGGCTTATAAACAGCTGTGCGCCACGTTCTGCTGCCTTTATGCTCTTAGTCCTATTATTCTGGCTGACAAGCCATTTCTCTGTTTCTTGCCGTCCCTGTGCATCGTCACGGGGTATATAGTAACCTTTCCCTGTTGGCAATGTAAGAATTACTTTATCGTGCCTTAATATCTCAATGGCGGTTCGTATATCTCTATCCGATTCCCCTATCTTGGATACCAATTCATCTCTGTTCAATGCATTCTCTTTCCCTACAAGGAGCGCATTATATACTCTTGCTTGAACTTCTTCACTAACAGTTCGCTTATTCTTCAAATAATCCCTCCTTTCGGGCCGGGTAAAGGAGGTTTGATAGGTCCCGGCCCAGGGTCAGAAAGTATATCATGACATATCAGCATTCTGACCAGTACTCATTTCCGTTGTATGTATCATCCCACAAGGGGGAATAGATACCAAAAATTCTAATTTTGTTCCAAGTCCTTTAAAATAAGGCTCTTTACATATTCATTAAAATTTTTTACTTCTGGCTTTTCTGTGTAAACTCTGTTGCATAAAACATATAGTTCGTTAAAATAGCAGGTAGAAAAGTTTGCTACATTTTGTATTTCTTGTGATTTAATCGCACTTTTGTGGTCCATCCTTTTCACCTCACAATGCTAATACTGTAGATGTCAGTTTTGTGGCATAACGTATTCTGGGTTCTTAAAGTTCCATCCCATGTATGTCATTTCCGAGAATACTTCTGTAGTCCTCAATATATCCGAATACTTACCGCACAGCACTCGCGGTTTTATTGGGGTTCCATCAGGCGTACAAAATATCCTACAGCCCTGCATTTCAATACTATGACCGTTAACCACGGTTCCATCCTGTTTTGTAATTTTCATGTATTCTCCTTAAATTTTAATTTCTTAAATCAAATATACGATTTTCTCTTTCCTGCGCTGTCAAATCGGAAATCATACTTTCCATCTCTATGATTTCCTCATCATTTTCACACTCAGAAAACCAATCCATAATAGTTTCTTGTACTTCCTGTTCACTTCTCATTCTCGCACCTCTAAAATCTTAATTTCTTGATTCATGTACTAATCATCTCCAAATTTAATTCCATATACCTTATATCTACTTTCAAACGCTGTCATACCAATGTTATGTGCTTCTGTATGGTGCTTCCGGCATAGACATATTTTGCGATAATCCGAATCATCAACCTTCCTCCGGTCATTTCCCATGCCGATTGTGTCTACATGGTGTATCTCCCCATCCCGGCCACATATGGCACACTTCCGCAGCTTCAAGCACGCATACAGGTAATGTCCTATGTCATCGGTACGGTTAAGGGCAAAATCCAGCAGCGGTATCCCCTGCTCCAGCGCATAATCCAGCATGGTATTGATAAATTCCCTGGCAGTATCCATAGAGCAATCAGACAGGGAAAAATATCCGCATCCGGTCCGGTTGATGTGTAAATACTTAAGCCATTCTTTCTCAACCTCCGGCACGTTCCCGGAATAGGCGGAGATGTCATTAACTGTGGCATAAATCTTCCTGCGCTGGTCTGCACTTATATGTCTACCATCGTCAAGCCATACACTGCATCTATTCATGTGCTTATCAACGATTGGTTCCATAAGATTTTTTCCAGGAATAAATATCTTTAGATACGTTCCCTCTGGAACAAGCTTGTATGCTATTATGTCTGCTGCCTCATGCATATAATCACCTCTTTGGGTCATTCCATGGTAGTTCACTATCCTGCATATCATTCGGTGGCTGCATTACTAACTCCTTATCTGGATGTTCTTTCAGCTTTTTAATTGTTTCATTTGCCTGGGAATTAGTCATATCATGAATATCAGTCAGTCCATACTTTGATAGCACATTCTTAATCCCTATTCCTGTCCGTTTCAGCTCCAGGAATATTTCATTGATATCAGATTCAGTAATCAAATCTGGACTATTCTGCTTGTTATATTTAGTTCTATCTGAATCCCAATAAACATCAGCACCAATTCCAAGCTGCTTACACGCTACCGATATAGCATCTGTGGTTGCCATTTTATAGCATTCGTCCGAAACATATATGCCGGATTTCTCTTTTGATGCAAACATGCTGCCGCCGTTTCCGGGAATTGGTTTAGACCATTCCCCGTCAACCTTTATGTATAATTCGATATCCACAAAAGCCGCTATCTCATTTCCTGATGTTTCTAACCACTTTCGTGTAGGTATGTAGTACCACCCTATACCACATGGACCGAACTGCTCAGTAAGGACTTTTATGCGCCACATGGGGTTGATATCGGTCATACCACTTGTACGTCCTCCCTTAATGGTTTTCTTGGCGCTATCCGGGACGGAACGGACCTTTTCGTATAAGTCAAGATTTCCCATCTTTTTCCTCCTTCATGAGCGTTCCAACTATATAGATGACAGCCATTTCAAGCTCCTTTCTTGCATCACTTCCAATGCTTAAGTGTGACTGTCTATCTCGGAGATAAGATACCATTGCAGTACCATCAATCATCTTGTGTTCCAGATTCATGTTTTATAACCTCCTTGTAATGCTCTTTATTCCGTCTTGTAGTTTTCTTAATACATTTATCGCATACTTTCCATCTATCCGGGTCAAGGAAACACCCGCAGGAATCACATTTTGAATTATTCATCATGCGTTTTATCCATAGGGACTTTAACCTTCACGCCTCTTAAAATACCGACCAGTACATTACGCTGTGCGTATTCATCGGTATCCAAAAAAACCAAAGCTGCATTTACCCGACCTTCAAGCTCAATAAGCTTTCTATATTCATCAACAGGAATTTCAACCATTCTTTCTTCCATCTTGCAAACCTCCATAATCTCTGATATAATCAGACTGAGTTATTTTTTGTATCCGGTCGTTTAGCTCTGTCAAGCTGACGACCTTTTTTATTGGCTTACCATATCCAGTGTACCGGCTGGCATTCACCATTGCTCCGGCCCGGTTAGTGCCATTCCGGCGGCGGCTCATAATATCACCGCCAGACATATCACCAACAATCCGCTTAAGACCATCACCGCAGCAGTTAAGCCTCGAATAATCATCCGGTCTTTCTGACGCGGGCTTAAGTGTGTTTTACCAACAGGTATGTATTCAAGCTGTTTCACTAAATTTCATCTCCTTTTTGGTCAGCTCCAGAAGTATCTGAAGCTTTTCTATTGTTAGCTTTCCAGGGTTGGCCTTGCGCTCCCTAAATGAGCTTGTACATAATCCTAAGTACTGGGCTAACTCAGAATCATCAAAATTGTTTCTTATCTTGGCTTCTTCTATCAGTACTCGGATGCTGTCCTTTTGCCATTCTGACGGCTTCTTAGATTTCACGACCTCACTTCCTTTCGTTTATACATTCCAGGATAAATTATCTTCTATTATCTCTTTTACATCCACACCAAGAGCATTTGCCATGCGTCCGGCACACACAGGTGTAACTTCCCGCATATTTAAAATAACATTCATACGCGCCCGGCTCACTCCATACCGTTTGGAAAGATTTGTTATAGTCAAAGAATTTCTAGCCAGAGCAATATCAATTTTATCTCTACTAAGTTTCAACTCTTACTACCTCCTATCAACTTTTAAAATACTGGTAAAGCGCTATTGCTATAATTATTAGTATCTCTGCAAAAACAGTGCAAGCTACTCCTGCTAAAAATGGATTGATGTACATCGTTTATCTCCTTCTCTTCCTCTTGATTCCCCGACTCTTGCCGTTCTTCTTAATCCTGGCTCTCTGTCCCATTCTCTAAGTTTCCTTGCGTTCCTGTGTTGATGTTGTTCAATCCGGTGCCATCCTGGGAAACATAGTCATATGTACTGGCAGTATAAAGCCATGCAGCATTGGTGCCTATCAGCGCCGCCAGTGTTACCAGGAACGCTATAAACCAATGTTTTGCATTCCTCTTGCTCTGCTCGATTACCTCTACCGCAAAATACTGCTCCAGCCTTTCCCATGTTGGCTTGTCCTTCTGGTTTTCAATGTTCATAAATATTTTTCCTCCTGTGCTTGCGTAATACAGGAGAAAATGGTAAAATATTCCTGTATCCGCATTAGTTTGGTTAATGTGGTTACGGCTCCGGTTGGTGTTCGTAGCACCGCCGGGGCATTTTATTCATTACATGATATAATTTTTATATCGGTTTGTGAGGAGCAAACTAATGAAACTCATTATTATATGCATTGGTATTTGGGTATATTGCATAATTTCAAATACGTACTGGTATTTAAAATCAAAAAGGCTTTATGGTCGATTTACCACGGGAAAAGAAATGTCATCTTACATACCAGATGTTGACGAAATATTCAAACAAGCAGGTACATCATACCCAACCTATTATGATGAAAATAAAGGAGGATATAAGCAACGTTGTTTAACAAATGTTGCTTATTTGTGCGATAGAAAAAAATATCAATTAGAGGTTGAAAAAGTATTTCTTATTACAATTGGAACTTTTAGGAATAGATTAAAACATTCAATTTTTCCCATCCACATAATATTTTTACCTGCACATTGGGTACAAACGAAAAATATACATTTGCCTTTCATCCTCAATATAATCCTGACTGGTATTTATTGGTTGATTGGTTCGCTTGCCGCTTATCACCTTAATGCTTTTCTTGATTTTACTTATCTTGAATATTTACAGAAATTATTTGAAAAGATTCTATAAGAAACTTCCTTATGGAATCTCTTTCCTTTTTCCAAATACATGACCGCAATCTCACAGTTTCGTCCATCATAGCTTGGCAAAGAATCGAAGTAGCACTATCTCTATTCAAATCTAATGCCAAAGCCCCTTTGTCCATAAAAATGATTTTTTCATTCTCCACCGCTTCACCTCCTCCTCTAAGAAATAAGCTTGTCAACCTTTACTTTTAAAACATCTGCAACCGCTTTAAGGCTCTTTACTGTTGGACTCGAATCATTCCATTTACTAATTGCTCCATTTTTTAATCCAGCTTCAATTTCAATAGACCTTACACTAACGCCTCTTTCTTCACATATTTCTTTAATTTTGTCATAAATCAATTTACCATCTCCTTTCTTTAGAAAATATTCGGCAAATCTATTGACAAAATACAGAAACTATTCTAATATAGAGTTACCACACAATTTATTAGAAAAATACATCTGTATCGGCCTTATTTCACCGAAAGTTTTCTGTGCTTATACTACTATTATACAGAACTCTTTCTAATTGTCAAGCCTTTTTTACAGAACTTTTTCTGTAAATTAGAAAGGAGTTTTATGACTGTCTACGAACGAATTGAAAGCTTAAGAAAATCAAGTGGGCTTTCACAAGGAAAGTTGGAAAAGGAGCTAGGTTTTTCCAATGGTTCTGTTTCTAAATGGAAAAACAGTACTCCTACATCAGAACGGTTACAAAAACTTGCAGATTATTTTAATGTAACTGTTGACTACCTGATGAATGGGAAGGAGGAATCCCCAGAAGCAAAGAAGCCCACTCTTTCTGAAAATGAAGAGCTTAATGTAATTAATGATGTTGACGAGATTATGAAGCGCATAAGGAACAATGAAACAGTTGTCCTAAGATTTAACGGCGAGGATTATTCGGGGGACGAGGATGAAGATAAATTATTAAGAGACTCACTGTTATCACTTTGTAGGGCAGCTAAGATTAAGAAAAAGCAGGAAGGCTTTGGAGAGTAGCGATTGGAGATTAAAGATACTGTTTTGAATCTGGTTGAAAAATACGGAACCAGAAATCCTATGGAACTTGCGGACTATTTAGGTTTTATTGTACAAAAGCATGACCTGGGGAAATACTCAGGTTACTACATAGAATACGAAGGAGTACCGTGCATCTGCATCAATTCCCGCATTGCCGATACAAAATACAGTGATATTGTCTTAGCCCATGAAGTAGGTCATGGGGTGCTACACCAAGGTACTGAATGTATGTTTTTTGGAGGAACCTTTTTCAGTAAGGTTAAGCCGGAGCAAGAAGCAAATATTTTTGCTGCGGAGTTATTGATACCTGACACTACTATATTGGAAAACCCAGGGTTAAACAAAAAGCAACTTTCCTGTTTAACAGGATACAGAGAAAAACTTTTTGACTTTAAAGAATGGAGATAGCCTATGCGTCCAAGTCAATACCATTATATAAAGCGCATGTGGGTAAGAAGTTCGTATAAGAGAAAAGAAAAAAGGAAACATATATTATTGCTACCATTTCGACTGGTTTATAATTTTTATAGTTTTCCTTTTAGGTTAATGGCCTATCCATTTAAAAGTAGTAGAAAAATAAAAACATATAAAAACGATATGTCTACAGAAACAATAAAAGGTATTTTGGGTGGGGTATCAATTCTACTTATAACATTTTTAATATTATACTGTATTCAGAATTTCTTTTATTTATTTGGCTATGGACCTTTGATATTGTTTATGATTTTTTTATCTATATTTATATATTGTAAGTGGGCCAAAAAAGAAATTGATGAATTACCAGAAACAATTTTAGAACACATAAAATCATTGGCTGAAATCATAAACACCACCAAAGATGAAGATATATTTGAAACTTCATTGAATGAAATTAAAATAGAGTTAAATAAATTGGTACCTTATGAAAAAAGTGGATGTCTAGGGCCAGAATTTTGTCCATCAAATGACCTAGAAAAAATTATTGACAATGAACAATTAACTAGAAAAAGATTTGAAGAAAGAAAAAAGTTTGATGTAGAACAATATGCAAAAATGTGTAATGCCTATATTGAACATCAAGAAGAGATGGAACAGTATAAAGATTCTAATTGAAGCACAGGGCTGGTGATATATATGAGTATAAAAGGCACCACTAAGGAACTATTTGTGGGAAAAAAGGAATCTAAAATTATAGACTTTTTGGGTAATTCCACAAAAATTTCTTATTCGGATTTAAGTAAAATAGAGTATTGTTATTTTCAAATTGGTGTAGGTGGTGGATATCTAGATTTTGTTTATGGCCCAAATAATGTAAAGCATTTTGATTTTAATCATAAAGCAAATGACAAAATAAAAAGAACCATTGAACTAATTGAAGAAAATAATCCAGAATTAGAAATCATTGAACATTCTACTGAAGATTATAAATTCTATCAAAAGGATTGGTTTTATCTTCTAATGCTCTTTATTTGTTGTATGCCTTTAGGATTGTTTTTAATGTGGTATTACAAAAAAGGCACAAAATCAACACGAATCATACTTACAGTTTTATTTATAACCTTATGGGGAACTGGGTTATTTTCATCATGGCCACGCACTTACAATTATCACATAACATTGAATGAATATAATCAATGTACTACTGGGATGACATACCAAGAATGCGTTGATATAATTGGTGGAGATGGAGAGCCTATGGCAGAAACTAATATCTTAGATATTAATTCCACCGCATACATATGGTATGGAGATAATTCATCAGGAGCCAATGCAACTATGTATTTTACGAATGGAAAATTGACTTCAAAAGCTCAGTTTGGTCTAAAATAACAAAAAACCGGCCCCTGCGCCAACAGGAACCGGATTGCATACCCGAAGATATGCACTATAATTCGCACCTATATTGTACCATCTTCGGGGCGGCTTTGCAATATTTTTGTGGAGCTGTATTTTTTATACCTATTTTTAGGAAAATCAATTGAAGGAGGAAAGAAAAATGACTATAAAAGCCCCGAAAAGAAAAAAAGGAGTACTTCCGTCTGGAAATGTCCGAGTGCAAGTGTATCTGTATACAGATGATAAAGGTAAGCGGCATTACAAAAGCTTTGTTGCCCCATCACGCAAGGAAGCAAAAGAAATGGCTACCAGATGGAAATTAGACATGAAAGACAAGCCCATAGAGCGATACAATGAATCGGAAGATGATGAGGACGAAGATATAACAGTAAACCAAGCTATCGAACGTTATTTGAGCGTCAAAAAAGGCGTTTTAAGCCCTTCTACGCTTAGAGGGTATATTGGTATGCAAAAGCAATATTTTGACGGCTTATTTGGGCGTAAACGGCTCTCAGAACTATCTAATCCATCTGTACAGATATGGGTAAGTGATTTGGCAGGGAAACAACTGTCTCCAAAGACAGTTAGAAATGCCTATGGCCTGTTATCCGCATCCTTGGAAATGTTTGCGCCGGATTTAACCTTAAAGGTAAAGCTTCCGCAGAAAAAACGCCCCGATTTATACTGCCCCAATGACAATGATATCAAAAAGCTGTTAGACGCTATCAAAGGTACAGATTTAGAGATAGCCGTGTTACTGGCTGCATTTGGCCCACTCAGACGTGGAGAGATAAGCGCCCTTACTGACAAAAATGTAGAGGGTCGTATTGTCCATGTAAGAGACAATATGGTAAAGGGGCCAGACAATCAATGGTACATTAAGCAGCCAAAGACGGATGACAGCACACGGGATGTAGAAATGCCAGCATTTGTAATTGAGCGGATATCTAGCAAAAAAGGAAAGCTGGTTGATATGAACCCGGATTATATCACACATAGATTTGGGCGAGTGCTTAAAAAGATTGATGTACCGCATTTCCGTTTCCATGACCTCCGGCATTATGCTGCATCTATTATGCACGCCATAGGTGTACCGGACCAATATATATTGCAGCGGGGGGGATGGGCCAGTGACAATATTATGAAAGCTGTATACAGAAATGTGATTGACCTGGAATCTGTCCGGCAAAATAAAAAAATCAATAAACACTTTGAAAAGTTCATCATGTGATAGAATAGCATATTTTTCGTGTTGCATCGTGTTGCATATATCCTAAATATTATAATTATTTCCTCCGTCTGTCACGGAGGAAGTGCTATCCAAAAACATGAAAAAACCTTGCAAATACGTTGTTTTCTACGTATCTACAAGGTTTTAAGAAAAAGCTGCTGACGGGAATCGGACCCGT